>Ga0315280_10001152_pt1 | contig 46618 bp, 39 predicted proteins | sample YL17G06_40_MG_FD_203697 | JGI IMG/M metagenome (GOLD analysis project Ga0315280, IMG submission 203697) | Sediment microbial communities from Yellowstone Lake, YNP, Wyoming, USA - YL17G06_40 | ecosystem: Environmental > Aquatic > Freshwater > Lake > Sediment | place: USA: Wyoming | collected... | reverse complement strand
GTAGGGAGGTAGGGAGTTGGCTGACCCGGCTGCACTGACGCCCGAGACCATACCAGTGGCCAAACGGCGCATGATGTTCCTGGCAAGCTGCATGGCCCTTATCGCGACGGCGATGAGCTTCGCGATCCGAGGCGACATCGCCAACGATCTCACGCGTGTCTTCCAGATGACCGAGCAGCAGACCGGGTGGGTGCTCAACGCCTGGGCCTGGGGCTTCGCGGGCGCGATCCTGTTCGGCGGGCCTTTGTGCGACATCCTCAAGATGGGGCGGGTTATGCTCCTTGCGTTTGTCGCACACGCCATAGGTTGCATCCTCACGATCTCGGCTCCCAGCTTCCCGCTGCTGTTCTCGGCGACCCTCACGATGGGCATCGGCAACGGGCTCGTCGAGGCGGCCATCAACCCGCTCGTCGCCACCGTCTACCACAAGAACAAGGTCGGCATGCTGAACACCCTCCACGCGTGGTTCCCGGGTGGCATCGTCATCGGGAGCATCATAGCCTGGGCCATGACCCAATCGGGCATGATGGGGCTGCACATAGGCAGCCTGTCACTCGATCTGTGGCAGGCGAAGATGGCCGTCATCCTGGTGCCCGTGGCCATCTACGGCGTTATGTTCGCGGGTCTCAAGCTCCCCGAGACCGAGCGGGTAACATCCGGTGTCACAACGCGCGAGATGTGGCAGGACGCTATGCGTCCGGCCTTTCTCATGTTGCTGTTCTGCATGATGCTCACGGCGGCGACAGAGCTCGGTCCGAACTCCTGGATGGCCAGCGTGATGTCCAAGACGGCCGGCCAGGGCGTCCTCGTGCTCGCGTGGATCAGCATCGTGATGTGCATCTGCCGGTTCTTCGCGGGGCCGCTCGCCCATGCGATCTCGCCTCCGGGCATCATGGTGGCTGGGGCGGCCCTCGCCGCCGTCGGGCTGTGGGCGATCAGCTTCGCGACCGGGGCGAGCATGGCGTACGGCGCGTCCTTCATCTTTGGTCTTGGCGTCTGCTTCTTCTGGCCGACCATGCTGGGGATGGCTTCCGAGCGGTTCCCCAAGACGGGCGCCGTAGGACTGGGGCTAGTGGGTTGCATCGGCAACGTCGGCGCAGGATTCGCCGCCCCGATCATGGGCCGCATCAGCGATGTGACCGGCCAGCCCGAGCTCTCGATGCGGTACGTCACCCCCCTCCCGATCATCGTCCTGGCTGCGTTCTTGTGCATCCTCGTGTGGGATCGCTCGCGCGGTGGCTACAAGATCGTCCGCCTGACGGAGGATGCGAGCAAGACGGAGGAGTAGAGCGGCGCCTGTCGCCGTGCACGGCGTTACAGAAGGGGCGGGCCCGGCCGGGCCCGCCCCTTCTCGTTGCGCTACGCGCTCAGCAGCACATTATCGATGAGCCTTGCAGAGGGGAAGCGCACCGCCACGGCGAGGACAGCGTTGCGGTCGACGCGATCGATGGGCGAGAGGTCGTCGGCGCCCAGCAGCTCGACGTAATCCACCTCGCCGAGGGACAGCTCAGTCAGTGGCGAGCGAACCGCGTCGACGAGCGCATCCACGGATCGCTCACCACGCTCGAACAGCTCGATGGCGGCGAAGAGCGAGCGGCTGATCGCGAGCGCCTCCGCGCGCTCTTCGGATGATAGCCGGGCGTTGCGTGAGCTTAGTGCCAGCCCATCGGGCTCCCGGACGAGAGGGCAGGGGACGATCTCGACCGGCAGGTTCAGGTCAGCAACCAGGCGCTTCACGACGAGTAGCTGCTGGTAGTCCTTCTCACCGAAGTAGGCCTTGTCTGGCTCGCAGATCGCGAAGAGCTTCGTGCACACGGTCGCGACTCCGTCGAAGTGTCCCGGCCTTGTCGCACCGCAGAGGCAATCGGTCAGACCCGAGACGGAGACCCTTGTGAGCGGCCGCCCGCGCGGGTACATCTCTGCCTCCGAGGGGCAGAAAACGGCGGTCGCGCCGCACGCCGCGCACACCTCCAGGTCCGCGTCGCGCGTGCGTGGATACCTGCTCAGATCGCCCAGGTCGTCGAACTGGATCGGGTTGACGAAGATGGACACGATCACGTGCCCACACTCGTCGGCCGCACGCCTGATGAGCGACGCGTGGCCCTCGTGGAGGGCTCCCATCGTGGGCACGAGACCGACAAGCTTTCCGCGAGAGCGCGCCTGTCGGCTCGCGGCGCGCACGGCCGCGATTGTGCGATAGACCTCGGGGCGTGGCATCAAGGCCTCCCCTGGGGCGGCGCCGGCGCGGGCACCCAGATCCGTGGGGCCACAGCCCATCGGCTAGTGAAGAAGGTCAATGAACTCCTCAACAGTCAGGCCCGCCTCCCGGATGATGTGTGCGGTGGTGCCGACAGGACACACCCGTGGGGGGTACGGCACGACTACCTCGCGGCCCGTCGCGGCGTGGATGAGGACGTGATGAGACCCCTTCACGCGATCAAGCACAAACCCCGCCCGAAGCAGGGCTCTCGCGAGTTCCTTGCCGGACACCCTCGGCAGTCTAGGCAACGGCCGCCTCTTCCGCGGGCACCGAGACCGAGACCCTCGTCAGTACGATCTCCGCCGTGTCGTACTCGACCCCTGGCGGAAACAGGTAGTGGGGCTCCAGCACCAGAGGAGTCGCAGGGTCCTCCTCGGGTACGGGGTCGCCGCGCTGCACGCGGCTCTCAATCAGCGCAAGGATCGCCTCTTCCGCGCAACGCTGGGCTTCGCCGACGTCGCGCCCATAGCTGACCACGGGACGCAGCGTGGGCACAAGAACGGTGTAGCCCCCCTCGGGCTCTCCACGCAGGACGACGGTGTAGGTCATGCGGCGCCTCCCTCAGTGGTAGACTAGCGCCGGAGACCGGCGATTGTCCATACACCTCACGCAACGCCGAAAGGGACATCAGCCGCCGCGCCGTATCCTTACCAGTGGAGGCGAGCGGGATGCTGGAGGGCATCGTTGCGGCACTCAGCGGGCTGCGTGCGTCGCTGCTTCGGCAGGACGTGTCGGCCAACAACGTCGCCAACGTGAGTAGCGCCGGCTTCGCGCGCAGTCGGGTCAACCAGGTCGAGGGTCGACGCGGGGGAACCGAGGTCGGCTCACTCTCCAGAGACTTCACTCCTGGCGCGATGGAGCTTACGGATCGCCCCCTGGACGTCGCTCTGCGGGGGCTCACGTTCATCGCGGTTCAGGGGCCCCGAGGCCGCCAGCAGTACACCCGTGCCGGCAACTTGTCCGTCGACGCGGAAGGCTACGTGTCGCTCCCCGACGGGCGCCGCGTGGCGGGGGACATCCGCGTGCCCGCCGGTGCCGAGGGCGTCGAGGTGACCTCCGACGGGAACGTCCTCGCACGGGTCGGCGGCGCCACGCAGGTTGTGGGGCGGCTGGAGCTCGCTCGGTTCGGGAATCCGGAGGGACTCATGGCCGTCGGCAGCGGCCTGTTCGAGGCCACCGCCGCATCCGGCCCGGCCATCGCGGCCGATGGGCTGGGCGTGACGCCCGGCTACCTCACAGGAGCGAACACCGACCTTGCGGAGGAGGCCGTGCAGTCGATCGCCGCCCTCGTCGGCCTTCGCGCCAACGCGCAGACGGTGCGCACGCAGGACGACCTTCTTGGGACGCTCCTCAATGTGCGTCGGTGATGCCGAGGCCGAGGGTCCGCTCGACCGGCGTTAGGATCAAGATCAGCCTGTCGACGTGCTCTCCCAGGTCGACGCCCAGCTCACGCGCCCCGACTTCGATGTCCTCCCTACTGACCGAGGCCGCGAAGGCCTTCTGCTTCAGCTTCTTGCGCACCGACGATGCGGCCAGCCCCTGCAGGGTACGGTTGGGACGGACCAGCGCGCAGGCGATCAGGAACCCGCACAACTCATCGACCGCGAAAAGCGTTCGCTCTAGGGCGGCCTCGCGCGGCACGCCGGTGTGGCTCGCGTGCGACAGCACCGCCTTGACGGTCTCCTCGTCGACGCCGCGCGACCGAAGGATGTCGGCTCCCTTCTGAGGATGCCCTTCCAGGGTTGGATGAATCTCCCAGTCGAAGTCGTGGATGAGGCCGACAAGGCCCCAACGCTCCTCGTCCTCACCGGCCAACCGGGCAGAACCCCTCATCGCCGCTTCGACCGCGAGCGCGTGCTTGCGGAGACTGTCGTTCGCTATGAACTCGCACACGAGATCCCAAGCCTGTTGTCGGGTCATGTTAGTGCCCCTCCGGACAATGGGCTTCAGCCCATTGCGCCTCAGCCGGTCGCCCAAGCATGCAATGGGCTGAAGCCCATTGTCCCGGTTCTCCTCTCAGTACCGCCCGAACTCCGTCACGAGCTCCATCACGCGCTTGTACTGCTCGAAGCTGACGTTGTCCGGCACCGAGTGGTCCGAGTGGTAAATGTACCCGCCGCCCGCCTTGGCCGCCGGTACCTTGTCGGCGATCTCGCGCTCGATGGCCGCCGGGTCGGGGTCGGCCATCGCACGCACGTCGATGCCGCCCATGAACGCCACGCGGTCGCCGTAGTCTCTCTTCAGCTTCACGAGGTCATTGCCGGCCTTCACCTCGAGCGGCTGGATGACGTCGAAGCCGGTCTCGACCAGGGAAGGCATCAGCTCCATCGTGTAGCCGCAGGTGTGCAGCAACATCGGCTTGCCGCGGGCCTTGAAGCAGTCGCAGATGAGCCTATGCGCGGGCTGGAACAGCTCGCGATAGATGCGCGGCGAGAAGAAGCTCTTGTGCTTGAAGCCGAGGTCGTCGAAGATCCAGCCCGCGTCCGGGTCGATGCCGCGGGACATCATCTCCTCGGCAACCGCCGCGCAGACCCGCGCGTCGGCCATGAGCATGTCAGACACCCACTCGGGGTCCTCGACTAGCGCCATGAGCAGCCGCTCGGGGCCGACCATGTTGCAGACCTTTGTGAAGCCGGGGCCGAAGTTCATCGTGTAGAAGAGGCCCTTGGCGCGGGCGTCGTCGTAGACGGTTTGGTTGCCCGGCCAGTCGACGCGCCGGTCGTTGTACTCCATCCGCGGCTTGTGCTCTTCCCACAGCTCGCGGCTGGTGATGCTGAAGTCGAGCAGCTCAGGCGTGGACGAGCGGGCCTTCCAGTTCCTCCAGGTCGCGCCGTCGCCGGTGGTGGTCGTGGCCCACTCCTCCGTTTCCTCGACAACCCTCGTCTCGAGCTGGAGCGAGTTGTCGAGCCACGCGCCGCGGAACTCGAAGCCGAAGTAGTCCGTCGACGACACACCCTCGGGCAACCCCTCCTTATGCCACCGCGCCTCGGTGGTGCCCCACGGCGAATCGTGCACGGCGATCCGGTCGGCCTCCTTGTGATCGATCGCGAGCAGAACGCGCTCCCGTGATGAGACTTCAGCCATCGAACGCTCCTCCTTGTCCTATGGCCGGTTCGACGCTCACGGCGGCGGGTCCTGTTCGGCCACGCAGCTCACCGGGGCAGGACGCGCGAGGCGCCCGGTCGAATCCGATGGCATCTCGCGTGTGTCCGTTCAGGTATACCAGGGAAGGGGTGCCGACCCGATGCGCAGAGCCGTGTTCGTCGTCATCGTGCTGCTGCTGTTGGCGTCGTGCGCAGTCGCGCAACAGCCACCAGGCGGAGGGGCCGCGAGGGGGGGCCAGGACGACCCTAAGGCCGTGGGTATCGTGGACGGCGTCGCGACCCTGTACCGCGGGCTGAACACGTTCTTCGCCAGATACCGGCAGACCGATGTCTACTACGCGGAGTGGATGCTCTACCAAGAGACACGCATTTGGGATGAGCTTCGCAAGCGACCGAACCGCATGAAGCTGGCGACCTACTACCCGCAGGAGTTGGACCTTCCCCCCGACCTGAGACTCATGGGTGAGAAGAAGAAGGACGGCGCCGCGGATGTCAAGGACGACCCGCTCCGCATGAACCTGGTGCAATGCGACGGCTCCACTTGCTTCGTGGAGTACTACTCCCTCGTCGCCATGCAGTCGCCGGTGGGGAAGGGGCAGGTCGACACCGAGGCCATGGCCCAACAGTCCCCGGCCGAGCTCTACAAGCTGACCAGGGCGGAGGACTGGCCCAAGACGCCCCTGGCCGACAACCCCATCACCGTCGCCGAGCTCCTCGACGGTGCCGACATCCACAAGCGGATCGTCGCCGGCACCATCAAGCTGGTCACCCACAAGGACGACGAGGGGCGGGACGTGGATGTCGACGATGTGGCCGCCGTTGGGAACGAGGGCTCCGCGTTCAGGCCGTGCCACCATGTCGTGTTCATGCTCACGAACGGCCTCGAGCAGCACTGGTGGGTCGACACTGAGCTGTCGGCCATCAGGGCCGAGATGGTCGTCCGCATGATCCAGCCGGCGAAGGACCCCTATCTCGACGCCGACCCCAAGGTCGACCTCATGAAGGGCCTGACCAGCCTGGCGACCGATCGCCTCCAGCGCGTGCGGCGCTACATGACCGGGCGCTTCGTGCAGACGATCCTCTACTACGACTTCCTCGCGTGGAACTTCGACATGGACGACATGTCGTTCACCTACACACCGACCAAGGACGTGACCATCGTGGGGCCGAGGGAGCTGTTCGGCGCCCTCGCGCGAGTGTACGAATCGACGACCGGCAAGCCCGGGGCCAAGGAGCCGCCGCCGGACACGAGCGGCGACAAGCCGCTGGTGCCGTAGCTGGGAGCGCCCTCACCCCGCCTTCGCTACGCTCAGCCACCCCTCTCCCTGGGGAGAGGGGACGGGGGTGAGGGCATCACACCCGCCCCGACGCTCTGATCCGTAGGTACTGGTTGACCGCCTCGACGGTGAGCCGGTCTGGGGCGACGTCCATCACCACGACGCCACGCTGGCGAAGGTGCGCGAGCGCGACGTCCCTGTCGCGGAGCACCTGCTCGGCCACGGCGCGACGGTAGACGTCGTCGAGGCCGGCGATGTCGGCGACGGCGGCGTTCTCGAGGGCCTGATCCCTGATGGTTATGCAGAGCGGCAGGTACTGCCTCGTTAGCGACGACACGTGAGCGAGGAGCTGAGAGCTCGACTCAGGGTCGATGAGATCGGTGAGGAGGATGACGAGGCTGCGCTTGCGATGACGCGCCTTGAGGTAGCCGAATGCGGTTCCGAAGCTGGGCTCGACGAGCCTCACGTCCACGTCGTAGAGCGAGTCAAGGAACCGCTTCACTTGGTCTCTACCGGACGCGGGTGGCACGAAGGCGAGCGGCTCGTCCGCGAAAACCAGCAAGCCGACTTTGTCCTTGCGCTCCGCGGCGACCGACGCGAGCATGAGGGCGGCGTTGATCGCGCGGTCCAGCTTGGTGAGCCCGTCGGCCTCTGGTGCCATCATGCGGCCCGCGTCCACGAGGACCATCACGTCCTTGGAGCGTTCTTCCTCGTAGTTACGCACGATGACACGGTCGCGCCTGGCGGTGGCCTTCCAGTCGATGCGCCTGGTGTCGTCGCCAGGCACGTAGTCGCGCAGGCTCTCGAACTCCTCGGCTCTCTGTGCGATGCGATGCCGCTGCGGCCCTTCGCGTCGGAGCTTGAGCCTGGACTCCAGCACGTACCGGCTGTAGTCGACATAGCGCGGGAACACCCGCCCTACGGCCGGTGCGTCGATGCGCTTCTGTCGCGCGACCAGCCCGAGCGGCCCGAACCAGCGCAGGTTGATGCGGGGGAACTCGTACGGCCCTCGAGCGGGCGGGGTGACTGCGTACTCGGCCACTGCCTCGCCGCCGCCGGGCACCACGACTCGCACCCGCCAGGGGGTAGCGTTCAGCGCGAGCGGCACCTCATCGCAGACGACCAGCTCGACGGGCGCGCGCGATCGGCTGGACACTATGACGGGCACCTTGTCGGTCGCGCCCACCGAGAGGCGCTCGGGAAGCTCACGTCTCGCGGTCAGATCGCGCGGCCGCGCGCACCACGCAGCGTCACACAGTACAGCCAGCGCGAGCCCACCCAGACAGGCTGCCGCGACCATCGGCGAGCCGCCCACGAGCGCGATCGCGAGGCCCGCGATCACAAGAGCCACGGCCAGCCTGGGAGTCGGGATGAACACCTGCCGGCCCTCCTAGCGCGGCACCGGTACCTGGCCGACCACGGCGCCCACCGCGCCGTCCGGCGTGAGCCCGTCGATCTCCGCTTCCGGCTGCAAGATGAGGCGGTGCCGCAGCACGGGCAGCGCAGAGTCCTTCACGTCGTCGGGGATCACGAAGTTCCTGCCCCTGACGGCCGCCAGCGTCTTCGACGCGATGAGCAGTATCGCCGACGCTCTGGGGCTGGCGCCGAGGAGGATGAACGGCGCCTGCCTGGTTCCCCGCACTATGGAGAGGACGTACTCCAGCACCGCGGGCTCAAGGCGGACCGTCGCGACCTCTGCTCGGCACTCCGCAAGCTCCGTCGGGCCTGCGGCAGTCCGGATCCCCAGGGCACCGAGGTTGCGGGGATCGAAGCCAGCGTCGTGCCGTTTGAGCATGGTCGCCTCTTCCTCACGCACGGGGTAGTCCACGACGCTCTTGCACAGGAACCTGTCGAGCTGCGCCTCGGGCAACGCATACGTGCCCTCGTGCTCCACCGGGTTCTGTGTCGCGAAGACTACGAACGGGTCTGGCAGCGGGTGGCTGACGCCGTCGACCGTCACGGTGCGCTCTTCCATGCCCTCGAGCAGCGCGGCCTGCGTCTTCGCGGGGGCGCGGTTGATCTCATCGGCAAGCACGAACTGCGCGAAGATGGGACCGGGGCGGAACTCAAACTCGCCGCGGGCGCTGTTGAACACGTTCACGCCGGTGATGTCGGCCGGCATAAGATCCGGCGTGAGCTGGATGCGCTTGAATGAGCAATCGAGGGCGCGAGCCAGGGCTTTGACGAGGAGTGTCTTCGCCGTCCCCGGCACGCCCTCGAGAAGCACGTGCCCGTCGGCTAGGATCGCTGTGATGGCCTGGTCGATCACCGTCTCCTGGCCGACCACCGCCTTCCCCACCTCGGCCCTGATCGCATCGGCAGTCTGCTGAGTGCGCGTCACCTGTTCCGTGTCTCCCTTCGTGCCTGGCCCGGGCGCTTCTCCCTCACGCTACGCCAGTCCGCTCGCGGTCGCGTGATGCTGGCGAGTCCCCGCGCCAACGTCGCGAGTTCGGTGTCATTCTCGCAGCCGCGCTTGAGAATGGTGGCGGCGCTGTCCAGCACCGATCGCACCGACTCCGCGTCCATCCCGACGCGATGCGCCGAGAAGCGCGCGAGCTGAGAGTGGTCGGCCGTCTCTCGGGTGCGAGCCTGGCCGGCAAGCCTGCGGATCGCGGCCGCGTACAGGGCGCTCAGCGCGACGTCTCGCGCCTGAGCCCGGCGGTAGATCATGGCGAGGGCGCCCACGAACTCGAGCGACGATCGGCGGGGAGGATCGTACGGGGGCAGGGGTCTGCCCAGCCGGATGCCAACTGCGAGGAGCCCCAGTGCCAGCCCGGCGACGATGGAGTAGGCCGCCACCGCCAGCGGGGAGGACCGGATCAGCCCCACTACGCTGAGCGGCCTATCGGTGAAGCCGTGCTGGTACTCGGCGAAGTAGCTCGGGCCCCCTGCGAGCCACGCCATGTTCGAGGCGAGCACCGCGTTGTCCACGCGGCCGATTGCGGCGTTGCCGAGCATCTCAGGGTCGCCAAGGAAGACCACCACCCCGCTGCCGACGCGACGGGCCGCGACCAACGGAGAGCCGTTGACCCGAGCCAGGGCAGTCCAGCCCTCAGAGGACGCAAGGCCCCGCCCGGTCGGTGACCACAGGATGCTGACCCCCTCGAAGATCCCCTCTCGATTCGTCGGCACGACGGCCCTGCCGACTCCATCCGCGGCCAGTGCCGGGACGGTCGGCAGCCCGGCGGACAGCGACAGCTCCGGCTGCAGCTTCATCAGCTCGGGGAATGGCGACTGCTCTTCCTGGCCCGGTATCATCCAGCGCTGAAACAGCCCGATGTGCACGATCGCGTCCCAGGAGCACACGAGACGGCCTCCGCCGGCGACCCAGTCGCGCAGTGCGACCAGCTCGTCATACGCGAGGCCGTCCGTCGGGTACAGGAGCCACAGGAGGGCGCAATCGTCGGGGATCTGAGTCAGGGGCGCCTCGAGGCGGCGAACGTCGTACCCTAGGCGCCCCAGAGTCCTATACAGCGCCAGCGTCCCCTGACCGCCTGAACGGTAGGTCGACCAGTCGGCTCGAGCCTTCTCGGCGCCCGCTTTGCGAACCACCCCGCTGGCCAGGTTCGCGATGACGAGAACGCTCAGCGCGGCGATCACCCAGCGCGTTGAGGACGACACCTTACGCCCGCCCCCCATCGTCGCCTATCAGCACGAGAAGCCTTCGCTCGTACGCGTCATACTCCGACCGGCTCACATCCTCCAGGCCGTACCATTTCCGCTCGAAGGTCGTGAGCGCGGTAGTGAAGGCGGCGCGCTCGTCTGACTCGCGCGCGAGCTTGCGCTCGTACTCATGGTTCGTGCGCTTTGGGTCGAGGTCGTACAGCCCGACCTCGGACAGTCGTATGAGTAGAGCCATGAAGCAGTAACGCAAGGCCCGACGGAAGTCGCCCTCCGATGCGGCCCGGCGAGCAATCGCGAGGGCGCGCCGCGCGGTCAGCGAGAGAAGCTCCTGATCGGGAGCGCGGAGCCCGGCGCCCGTACTCAGCGCCACGTCGGCGCGCAACCTGCCCTCACGCGTGGCGCGCCAGTACCTGAAGAGCACGTACGCGATGGTCCCCAGCACCGCCACCGCGACGATTATGAGGAGCACACGCACCGCCAGCGGCCCGGTGCCCATGGCGAACCCGGGCCTCAGGATCGGCCCGCCGAGCTTCTTGCCGATCCACTCGAGTGCGCTCACGAAGCTCCGCACGATCCGCTGGATGATCGACATACGGGCCTCGGCCAGGGCGCGCTGGTCAGGTGTTGCCGAGTACGCCCCCGTGGCGAGTTCGGTGCGGACGACCTCACGCACTTGCCGCGGCTCGGGCCTCGAGGGCGGCCCGCACCAACCGTGGGCCGCAAGCACGGCCACAAGCAGAAGCGCAGCTACGGCACGGCGGCGCACGCTCAGGCCACCTCCGGCCGGCTGACGGGGAGCACGACCTTCAGATCGAGTGCCTCGCGCCGCGCACGCGCGTCGAAGTACATGAGGGTGCGGAAGACGATGAGAATCGGGACGTACAGCGTTTCCGCGATGGGTCGGGCTGCGGCCGCGAAGGGGGTGGCCCCCGACGGATCACCCACGACCCATGCGACCGTCTGAGCTAGGCCGTTCAGGGTCCAGCTGAGCCCCCAGATCATGGCGACGACCGTGAGCCAGGAGGCTATGTACCACCCAACGACGCGCCAGTAGTCGCGGCTCAGCATCTTGAAGCAACGCGACAGCGCATCGAAGGCCCCGCGCTCCTCAAACACGACGATCGGCACCAGGTAGACGATGGCCGGCAGCACGAAGGGCAGGCCGATGTAGCACAGGCTCGACCCGATGAACCACGCCAGCCCGTAGAGCAACGCCGCCGACACGAGCGGCCAGTAGTTGCGCTTCGTCACCGCCCAGGCTTCCCTGCCGCTCGGCTTTCTGCCGAAGTGGGCCTGCGCCGTCAGCGACGCCGCCATGCCCCACAGTACGGGATAGGCGAACAGGGGGACGAGCATCGCCGCCGCCGACGCCATCAGCATCAGCGCATAAGTCGTGCTGTCCACCGACTGCTCCCCCGTGAGGGCGCCGAGGATGCCCTCCATCGACCCGGACTGCGCGGCCGCGAGGAAGTTCTGCCACGCCGACATGTTGCCTGAGGCCAGCGCCATGAACTGGGGGCTCATTGAGGCGGAGATCACCATGACGATCGCGTTAAGGATGGCTATCGGGATGTTCACGACCGCGGCGGCCAGGACGAGCGGGCCGAAGCACCGCTTGTAAACCGCGAAGGCTCGGTCGAGACACGCACCCAGGTCCTTCGGACCGACATCCAGCCCACCCAGCCCGGGGAACTCCGGCGGGCTGGCGGCGGCCGCCAGTGTCGCGCCCACAGGCGCGGGCGGGGCAGGTGCCGCCGAGGGGGCCGGGGCCGCGGGCTCCGGCGCCCCGAGTAGCGCACCGCAGACCCGGCACGCCGCGGCGTCGCGCGCGTTCGGGGCCCCACACGTCGGGCAGGTGAGGAGCGACGGCGGGGCGGTGGAGGCCGCGGCCCCCTCGGGCGCCTGTGTCACACCGGCGAGGGACTGCCCACAGTTCCGGCACACCGCGTTCACGACGCTGTTGACGGTGCCACACTGTGGACACCGCACGCCTCCCCTGATGACCGGCGCGTCGGCTCCCGCCTCCGAACCCTCGCCGCCGAGCGATGCCGTACAATGCGGGCACGCGGCGGGAGCGGCTTCGCCGGGGCTCAGCGGCACCTCAAGGCTGCAGTTGGGACAGATCAAAGCCCGACCCACCTTCGGCTGATCGACGCGCGTTCTTCGAGGCTACCGGCAATGACGACCCGAAGCGGCCTCGGTGACGAGTCCGCGCTCACTTTCGCGCGAAGGGATCGGGGGGCCTGCGTGGCGGCCGCTACATCGCAGTGGCACGGGCCTCCGTCGTCGTGACACCCGGGGGCAGCGGTGTGCCGCACTCGTTCGGCGCAGCGCCCTTGACCTCAGCGAGTCGCGGGCACATGATGCCGTTGTGGCGCGGTCACGCGCAGACTGCTGGAGGCCGGCGATGAGTAAGCACCTGGACTGCGTTCAGATGAAGCGCGAAGGGGCAGAGGCACTGCGCGCACGCCTCCAAAACCTGACGCCGCAGGACATCGTGCTGTTCTGGGAGGAACAGGAGCGCCACCTCGCCCGGATGATCGCTGCCTCGCGAGAGCGACACAAGGGCGCCTCTGCGGCTCCCCCTATCTCCTCCTGACCTCCTGGGCGAATGGGCCGGTGGCGAGCGCGCGGGCGAGGGCGTCGGTGATCTCGGGCAGGTGGAAGAAGGCGACGCTGCTGTAGCCTCCCTCTTCGCGTAGCACGCGCATTTGCGCCAGAACCTGGTCGGGCCGCTGGGGCTGTCCGTCGTCGTCGATGTCGTACACACCAAGGCCGGGGATAACGCGCGAGTGCGTGGGGTCGGTCGCCAGCCACTCCCGCATGGACTGCCGAAGGCTGTCATTGTCGGGCGTGTAAGCCATCGTGACAGCGTAGTCGACGATGCCGTCCTTCACCCAGTCGTGCCAGTACTGCAGCAGGCTCTCCGCCGACGATCTCCGGTGGAACGCGCACGCCGAGACAACTACGTTCGGCCTAACCTCGTGCGCCTGCTGGTGCACAGTCCGCACAAGGTCGGTGATGCAGCCGGCCTGGTACGCGGTCCACTTGCGCGCGGTGTCCGAGTAGGCCGCCTCGTCCACATCCTCCGGCTTGACGGAGACGTCAAAGAAGGGCAGCTCGCGTAACGGGACAATGGCCTGCATCCCCGCGAGGTACGGCGGGCCCTGCGAGAAGCCCACAAGCTCCTGGCAGAGCGGATCGTCGATGGCGAAGATGGGGCCGTCGACCATGAGGATATGCCCGCCCGCCCGCGCGTACGCGAGAAGCTTCGCTAGGTTGTCGTGCGAGATGCGATAGCAGTTCGGCACGACGAGGACGGGGGTCTTCTCCGATGAGCTGAGAGCATCGGCCGCGACCCAGCGCGGCGTGTAGCCGGAGCGCTGCAGCATCGTCTCAGCAGCAGCCATGTACTTGGCGTGCCACTCATCGCTCTCCGTGATGTGCAGCAGCGGGATCTCGCCCCCCTTGATCCCACGGGATTGGATGGCCCGGCGGACGAACGTGCTGACGAATGGGAACGGCCCGAGCTCGGCGTGCCAGTTCAGCAGCAGCACCCCGCCGTTGCCCACTGTGATCGCCGCGATCGCGGCCGGGCCGCCGCCGAACCTCGCGTAGACTCGCGCCGTCGTCGGCCCGTCGACCGGGTTGCCCTTGATCGGTGCGACGAGCGGCAGTGACTCACAGTCCCCCGCAGGCAGCGCGCTGCCTGCGGCGGCGAACCCGCTCTTCGCGGCCGCGGAGAAGCTGCCGAAGGAGTCCTCGTAGCGGACGAAGTCGAACTGAACGCCGTCCAGCTCGGGGTAGTCACGGACCGCCCCGACCATTAGCTCGGTCTGGAACGCGCGCACCTCGGGGTTGGCGTAGTCGTACCATAGGTGGCGCTTCCCCCCGTAGTCGACCCACGCCCATTCGGGGTGGGCGCTGAAGAACGGACCGGGCTCCTTGCTTCCGTTGTCGCCGTTCACGAAGCGGAGGTGCACCTCGATGCCCCGCTTGTGCCCTTCCCTGATCAGGTAGTCGAGAGGGTCGAACCCCGCCGCGACCGACGAGGGCATAGGAACGAACCGGTTTCTGAAGAAGCACTTGCCGCCCCAGTAGAACCCCAGCCAGTAGACGCAATTGAGGTGGGCGGCTTGCACGCGGCCGAGCAGTGCGTCGCATTCGGCCTTGTTATGCGCGGACGAGGCGTGAGCCCAGACCGCCCGGATGTCGTCGGCGCCGGCTGCCCCGGCTGTCGCCGAGCACGAGAGCAGCGCCGACAGCAAGGCGGCGCAGACGCACCTCCCCGGCGCGCGGATGACACGAAACACTGCACACCTCCGTAGCCTGCCCCTAGTGCCGTGTGTTCGGCACACGGGGCGGCCTTCCTTGACGGTGCGGCCGGAGCCGACCTGAAGGAACCACTCGCGGCCTGACGAACTCCAGCCACCAGTTACCGGCCGCGCGTCCGCCGGAGGGACAGTCATGCCGCGCCGGGTGACCGCGATCATGACACGGAGGAGGCGGCCACGCTGGATCCGCACGGTGATCGCAGTCGTGGCCGTGCTGCTGCTTCTTGACTTTTTCTTCGGTCAGACCATCCGCGACGCGATCGCCAGATACCGTTTCCGCAAGCAGCCGGAGACCCAGCTCGTCACGATCGGCTTCGGCGAGTCCGATGCCGGCATGGGTGAGGGCTACGACCGGTTCTATCGCTACGAGCTCGTCCCGATCCGGGTCGCCATTCGAGCCGCGGACGGGAAAGCCGTGTCATTCCCCGCGCCCAAGGTCCGCGTGTTCCGCAGCGAGTACCATGTGCGTGACGCGGGCCGGCGGCCGGAGGTGCCGCTCCGGTACGACAAGTCCGCCTCGCAGTGGGAGGGCAACTGGGCGATGCCGGCGGGCTGCGAGCCGGGCGTCTATACGGTGGTGTGTGACTGCCGGCTCGCGGCGGGTGACCTGCCGGCTGAGTTCCGGCTGCCAGGTAACAGCCCGGAGCCGCCGGGCCGCAAGGAGTCGCGGCGCCTGCAGCTTGTGCCCAGTGCCGGCGGCGACGGCGTGGGCTCCGAAGGTCGCCCGGCGGACCCCAACCAGTGGGTCTCGCTCCAGGTCAAACGTGACTTCCTGGTGACGGGCCGCGAGCCGACGAAGGGGCTCGAGGGCTTCGGCGCTCTGACGTGGGAGGACATCGGGCCCGACCTGCTCGGCAAGACAATGCGGGCGCCCGATGGCACCGAGACAGACTGGCGGGGCATCTTCTCCTGGCTCGACTACTACGGCGCCGACCAGCTCTGGTTCTCCGGCTATCGCACGGACGCCAGGTTCGGTCCACTCTCCGACGGGTACCCCTGGTACGCGCCGAACGTCGCGGCCATTGACCGCTTGGGAGCCGAGTGCCACCAGCGCGGCGTGAAGCTCGGCGTCTACGCGTACGCCTACCTCATGAGCGGCCCCCCGGAGCTCCTCCCGTACACGAAGGGCTACATCTCACCCCCAGGGGAGCCAAGCGCGATCGTGCCGTCGCTGCTTGACGGGCAGCGGGTCAGCGATCTAGCTGCGATGGTCGCAGAGCTCGACCAGGACTCGAATGTCGATCTAATCGGCTTCGACTATCTGCGGGACGCTGAGCCCACCTTCGACGCGGTAGACCAGTTCGTCGAGGACCTGGCCCCCGATCTACCGCCCGAATGGTCAGCTCTCGGCAAGGAGGAGCGCCAGGCGTGGCTGCGCACCGAGGTCGGCAGGTGGCATGAGACCAATCCGACAGTGTGGCGCCTATGGAACTGGTGGCGCGCTCATCGAACGGCCGAGATCGTCCGCGACATCAAACGGATGAGCAAGTGCGAGAAGCCGCTGTGGGCCTTCACGCTGTCGTGGCAGCACGGGCTCCAGCACGGCCAGGATCCCTTCATGCTGAACGACGCCGGGCTCGATCTCGATGCGGTCATGCTGTATCAGCTCGAGAGCCGCGCCAAGTACGAGGCAATGATTGCCGGGACCAACACCGATAGCTGGCGGGACTACGCGAAGAAGGGTGCCCTCAACCTTGTCCCCGGCGATCAGGCGGACTTCTACTGGCACCAGAAGACGCTCGATCCCCCGGCCCCCGCCGAGTTCCACTACCGCATCACTCGGGCGCTTCGCGAATGCAACCAGGTGCGAGCGCCCGTCGGCGTGTTCTGCCACGACCTGCGCCGGACCCAAGGGGGCGGCCTCGGACCTTACTCCGGGCGCGAATGGGCCCTCGCCGGGGCCGCGGCGATCACCGAGGTGCGGAGACAGTGGGGCACGATTCCGGTCGAGACCGAGTTGACCATCCTCGACCCTACGTCGGTGCGTCCCGGAGGCTGGCCGACCGGCACCGTGGTCGTTCACAACCTCACGGACAAGCCCGTCGAGATCGTGTCGGTCCTGACCTTTAGTGCGCCCGGTGTGGAGTCCGGCGGAGACGCACTTCGCACACCGGTCAGCGTCCCGCCGGCGGCGAGCGTAGACATCCCGGTGGTCTGGAGAATCACGGGCAGCGGGGCCGACCGGGGCGGCAAGCTGATGCTCGCGGCCAGGGCCTACTGGACCAACCAAGGGTACTTCCCCTCTGCCACTGTTTTCGAGTACGTTAGTGTGAGGTGAGAATCCGCGCGGGCGGGAGAAACCAGCCGCTCGGCGGTTTGTCAGAGACCGGGGGAGACGACCGGCGCCGGGTCTGGCTCGGTGCGGCGTTGAGGTGTCCATGCTATCGGTGACACGGCTATCGGCCGGTCACAGTCTTAGGTGGCTGAGCGGCGACAATGGCCTGCGAGAGCCCGAGAGAGTTGCTGGAGAGATACGCGGCGGATGACCTCCCGCTCGGGGCGATGACCTCTGTCGAGGCACACGTCGCGCGGTGTCCCGAGTGCGCCGAGTCTCTGCATGGCCTGCTCAGCCTGGGCCCGGCCGCCGAGGCCGCCCTCGAGCTGCTGCCGCCCGAGCCACCTACGGCGCTCAAAACGCGCGTTAACCTGCTGCTGCCACCCCAGGACGTGTCGCAGTCCGACACGTGCTACTCGCTTGGCGTGCAGATGTCGGCGTTCCTCGACGGCGAGCTAAGCGCGGATGAGGAGGCCGACCTGCGGGGACACGTCGCATCGTGTGCACCGTGCGAACGCGAGTTGGGCCGGCTCAGACACCTACAGGTCCGCATGTCGCGGCTCAACGTGAGGCCGCGCCACTCGCTGGTGAAACGGTTGCGTCACGTAGCCCGTCGGACCGGAGTTCCGGCGTTCAGACCGGTCTCGATGCAGCTCAAACTCCGGCCGAGCTTCGTTGGCGCGTTCGCCGTGGCTGTGACGGCGGCGGTTGTGTTCGCGGCGGGGTACCACCTCGGCGCGTTGCGTGTGCAGACCGTTCTGCGCCATCAGCGTCCCGTTCCGGTGGCCTTGGGCACCCCTGGTAGGAGCAATGCGGCGGGGGGTAGCGCTGGGACTCGCGTCTCCGACGTGCCGGGGACTCTGGCTGCCACGAACTCCACCCCCCCGACGACAGAGGTCGTGGACGACGCGACCGTGGCGTTCGTCGCGCCGGCCGCCCCCGACTCGGTCGTGAGCCGGGCCACGGGATCGGTGAGGCAGCTCGTGAACTCCGGCGCCCACCTCATGGACTCTCTGCATTCGGTTGACTCGCGCGGCGGAACCGATTCGAAGGGCCGTGACTCAACCGGACGCGGGGCCGCAGGTACGGCCGTGCCGACCGGGGGAGGCGGCGCCCGAGCTACTACGGGGGAGCCCAGCGGCGCCGCGGGCGCGACCACAGGGCCGTCGACGGACAGCGGATCGAATCGCGCGGACGAGGGTCTGCGTCTCATAGAGCGCGCGTGGAGTTCGGTTGTGCCGGCGGCGACCGGGGCCAATAGTGACGGTGGGCGCGCGGCAAAGGCGGCGCGCGACCCTGTCGTGGTCGACGCGGTCACGGTAGCTGGGACACCGGCTCCGGGCGACGATGAGTTTGAACCTTCGGCCTCCGCCAGCCTGTATTAGGATTCTGGTGTAGAGCGCCTGGACGCGGCGCGGGATGGACGAACCGCGCAAAGGGAAGAAGGCCGTTCTATGGTGAGACGGCTGATGATGTTGACAATCTGTTCACTGATCGCCTTCGCGGCGACGGCGTGGGCGCAGGACCAGGCGACCCCGCCTGCCGATCCTGCGCAGCCGCAGGGCGGGCCCAAGACCGAGCGCGGCATCGTCGCGAAGGCCATGTCCGACAACAAGGGCACAGGGGACGTCAAGGCGTTTGAGGCCACCGTGCCGCTTCACCGCCATGATGGGTCCCAAGTGCTTAAGTTCACCATTCCGGACCCCGCGATGGAAGTCATCGAGCCGACGGTCCGGATCCTGGTGGATGGCAAGTCGGTGCTCAAGACCGACTTCGCTGTAGCCAGGATCGAGGGCACGGCGCAGTACGTCATCCGGTTCCTCAAGCACGTGCAAACGGACAGCCTGGTCGAGGTCACCTACTCCTACGGCACCCCCAGAACGGGGATCTCCACTCACAAGCTCTCGTCCGGCCTGATGGGTGGGCCGGGGAGCAAGCTGGCCATCCCTGTGTCAGGCAACAGCGGCAAGACCCTCCCACTCGCGGTGTACTACGGCAGCGAGGGTGACCGGGCTCTGACCGAGGTACCTCGCGGGAGCGGGTGGAGCACGCTGGCAACTCCCAAGGGAGTTGCTATGCCCGTCAGACACAGCGGTCGGTCCGAGCACGGCTTCTCGGTGATGAACTTCCAGCTCGGCGGGGCGACCGTCAGCTATGGGAGCATCAAGAACGTATCGGGCGATGACCGGGATTCGTTCCGCAGCGAGTTCATCGCGCGCAATATCATCGGCGGCGGGCAGACGGCCGGCCTGCGGGCGGGTGACCCCAGCGCCGCACCGCCGGAGGGCAGCTCGCGCGACGTGCAGCTAAGCTCATTCTCATGGGGGAACCCGGCGAAGAGCCCGGTGTGGTTCACGCAGTCGCACGTCCGTGTCGATCCCAACTACCAGCCCATCGAATCCTCGCAGGCGGCGAGCGACATCTCGGCCATGCTGCAGGACCCCAGCAAGTGGGGCGGGCGCAACCTGATGTCCGCTTGGTACGGAGGGTCCGAGCATGCGAGCGAGTGGCTGCAGCTTGAGAACCCGGCGGACCCCAGGAAGGGACGCGTGGAGCTGCCGCAGTTCCAGGGCTTTGATGAGTCGTACCAGGGATACGGCGCCAGGCTGGGGAGCCTCGTCACCTACTCACGCGACACCTTCCGCCAAGAGAAGATCGTCACCCGTCGCACCAATGAGGAGGTCGATGAGAGGATCGATCTGCAGAGCCCAAGCGGCGACACTCAGGTGCATCTGGGTGAGAACACGTTCAGCACCGTACGGCCGCCTAACGCCGACAAGGTGAACAGCACAGAGCAGGAGCTAATGGCGGACCCCGGCGAGGACACTGCGCAGACCCACCGGGTGCGCAGCCTGACGCAGCGTCTGGCCGCCGGGCAGGGCGCTCCGGTGGTGAGCGTCTCGCAGGATGAGTGGAACGCGCTGAACCGCATCACCGGCATCGAGCAGCCGACGCGCCAGTCGACCACGACATCGCTATCGGGGCTTAAGCTTCTGGGCGCGAGCATCGGCTACTCGAACCAGCGGTGGGACTACGAGAACGCCGACCTGTCACGCTGGCAGGGCGGGGGTACGCAGGGCTCGGACACTCACGACTTCAACTTCAGCGATCTGAAGCTCCTCGGTGCTGTGCAGCTAGGCGGTCGCTTCTACCTGAGCAGCGTCGACCACCAGGGCATGCAGTACACCAAGACCACACTGAATGTGCCCGCGTTCAAGCTGTTCGACGGCATGAACATGTCCGGCGTCACCTACGAGCGCATGCGTGACCGCGACGGCGGCAGCGGGCTCCACCGGAACCTCGGCCTCAACGGCGAGTTCCTCGGCACGACTTGGAACGCATCGTACGACTCGCTCGACATATCCGCCCAGCTCCGCAACCCGGACAGCACACTCGCCAACCCGTGGGGACGAGACATCCTCGTCGAGAACCGCTCGCTGAACCTGGCGCATCCGATCAAGCGGTGGGGCACCGACCTGCGCGCGGGCTGGGTCGAGTCGCTTCAGGACGGACAGTCCTCCGGGCATCATTATTACGTGGCCGCATCGCAGCCTTTCAACGCGCCGGGCGGTAACCTCGTGGTCCAGGGGGCGCAGTGGCGACACTATGACAGCTTCGGCGTGCTGCGGCCCTCCTACACGTGGGCCGCGATCTATAGCATGCCTGGCAAACTCGAGGCCGGCATCCGCGGCTTCGAGCACTACGGGGCCGGCGATGAGCTCAGCTTCATCAGCCGCTCGACGTGGGTCAAGGGCACCATCGGCAAGGCCACACTCGGCGTCATGTGGCGGACGAACCCGCTGATGAATGACGCACCGGGCCGTGCCCTGCCGTACCTCGTCCGCGGCGACATGCGCGAGTACACGCTCTCGATGCCTCTGACCAGCCACGTCAACGGTTCCGTGTCGTTCGTCCGAAACGGATCGATGGGGTACTCGGCGGTAGAAGACCCGAATTACGCGTGGCCGAACGTCCCGTTCATGGGGTCGGCTGCGGCCGGCCTGCGCCCCACCACCTGGACCTGGGGCGAGAACTGGAGCACGCGGTACGCCCTGACCTACACCTCGGGCAAGGGTTCGCTCTCGCTCGGCCGCAACAACACGCGCTTCAACGGCAGCGCCATCAACCTGGTGGAGTGGGCGCTTCAAGCTCAGTACCAGGTATCGGCGGCCGACAAGATGCAGATCTCGTACCATAACATGAAGGCGCGGTCGCCGTTCTACGCGATGGCCGTGACGCCGGAGCAAGTGGGCGGTGCCCCGCTCGGGGACAGCTATGTGTTCGCCTACTCGCGCACGCTGCCGAACGGAAGCAAGCTCGGCCTCTCAGTGTCCGATCTGGGCCCATTGGCCGACTTGGCCTACTGGCAGCCCAACAACCCATACTTCAGCTTCGTCCAGCCCTGGAAGGACCAGCGTCCCGACCAGCGGCTCCAGCGGTTCTACGTCACCTACGAGACGCCATTCTGATCACCGCAGGGGCGACCGGCCAGTCGCCCCTCTGCCACTCCGCGATCCCCGCACGCACACTCCCGCCTTGCCGGTTGGCATCGTATCATTCCGTATAATCTCGCTTGACTCCAGACGCGTTTACTGTAGAATGATACGTAATAGGCCGCTCTGGGGCGATCCGGCTGGCGGCAGACGGAAGTGCAGGAGGCAAGCGGTGAACAAGGTACGACTGATACTGGTGGGCGGTTTTCTCGGCGCGGGCAAGACGACTCTGCTATCGGAAGTGGCCGCGCGTCTCATGGCCGACGGAAAGCGCGTCGGCCTAATCACCAACGATCAGGCGACGAACCTGGTCGACACGGAGCTACTCGCGCAGAAGGGGTTCGGAGTATCGGAGGTGGCGGGGGGCTGCTTCTGCTGCAGGTTCCAGGACCTGGAGGGCGCGGCGAGCAAGCTCGTAACGGAGCTAAAGCCGGACGTGCTCCTCGGTGAGCCCGTGGGGAGCTGTACGGACATCTCGGCAACGGTACTCCAGCCCATCAAGTTCCTCTGGACCGACTGGATAAGCATCGCGCCGTTTACCGTACTCACCGATCCGCAACGGCTTCGTGAGGCGCTGGGCGCGGCACAGAGCGACTTCCCCGACAGCGTCATGTACATCTTCCGCAAGCAGCTCGAGGAGGCCGACCTGATCGTGCTTAACAAGGTCGACCTACTCTCTGCGGACGACATCGCCAAGCTCAAGACGGCCGTCGCCGAGCGCTACCCCGGCGTCCGGGTGCTCACCATGTCGGCGACCACGGGGCAGGGCGTCGACGAGTGGATGAAGGCCATGCTCGACGGCGGGACCGCGGGGCACACCGTTGTGGAGGTTGACTACGACACCTACGCGGAGGGCGAGGCCGTTCTCGGCTGGCTTAACGCGTCGATCTCGCTCGCTGCCGCGGGCGGTGTGGACTGGCAGGGCTTCTGCGGCGACCTGATCGGGCGCATACGGTCTGAGCTTGCCGCGCGTCGCGCCGAGATAGCGCACGCCAAGATTCTACTCAACACCGAGGCGGGCTCGATCGTGGCTAGTGCGACCAACAACACGGCCAAGCCCACCTTGCGCGGCGCGATCGAGGGCAGCCCCCAAGAGGCCGTGCTCGTGGTCAACGCGCGCGTGAACATGGGCCCGGAGGACCTGCGCGCGGTGATCGAGGAAACGCTTTCCGCCGCGTGCTCGAAGGCCGGGGTGGCGTTCGAGGTCCAGGCGATCCAGAACTTCAGCCCGTCATACCCGACACCGGTCCACCGCTACGACCGCGTGGTCGAGGCCGAGGCATAGGGGGGGCACGATGAGCAGCAGGCAGGCGACGTTGCGTTCGGGGCCGCCCTGGTGGCGCGAGCCCGCGGCGGAGATGGTCGGTTCGTTCATATTGTGCTTCTTCGGTCCGGGGTCAGTGGCGGTGGCGGTGCTAACCGGAGCGCACCAGGGGCTCTGGCAGGTGGCGTCGGTGTGGGGGTTCGCCATCGCCCTGGCGATCTACGCTGTGGGCGCCATCAGCGGGTGCCACATCAACCCCGCCGTCACGGTGGCGATGGCGATCTTCCGCAGGAGCTCGTTCCCGGCTCGGAAGATCGCACCGTTCATCGCGGCGCAGATGGTGGGTGGTGTTCTGGCGGCCCTGGTGCTTCTGAGCCTCTTCGGCCCTACTTGCAGGGCCTTCGAGCAGAAGCACGAGATCGTGCGCGGCGCACCCGGGAGCCAGCTCTCCGCGATGTGGTTCGGCGAGTATTTCCCCAACCCGGGGACGTACGGCACCGATGAGCAAGCGTTCGCTCAGGTCACCCCGGTCGTCGCGTTCGCCGGCGAAGCGGTAGGGACGACATTCCTGCTGTTCTTCATCATGGCGCTGACCGACTCGCGGAATAGGGAAGGCGCCGGGGTGCTGACGCCGCTGATGATCGGCTTCACGGTCGCGGCAATCATCAGCATCGTGGCCCCGCTCACACAGGCCGGTCTCAACCCGATGCGCGACTTCGCGCCCCGAATCGTGGCGTACTTCGCTGGGTGGCGTGAGATCGCTATTCCCGGGCCGCGGGGTTGTGAGTGGTGGATCTACATCGTTGCCCCGGTCGTCGGCGGGATCGTGGGCGCTGGCGCGCACCAGGCCCTACGGTTCGGAGTCAGTGAGGAGAGCCAGGTGTGAGACCGAGATCGGCCCCTCCCGGTGTACGCACCATGACCGCCCTCGGCCGGGCGTGGGTGATGGTGGCCGCCGTCGCCAGCCTGTTGGCGGCCTCGACCGCGGCCCACGCCGGTCCGACGGCGCTCCTCCGCATACCGACCGCCGAGGTGCTGCCGGACGGCGGAGCTTACATCAACGTCGCCTCCCCGGTATACTCCGGTGGGGCGATCACCGGAGCCAGCACATGGCTCGAGAACCAGTTCGCCGCCTCAGACACGCTCGAGTACGGGCACGACTTCCCGATCTCCAACCCGGGTGCCGGCGTGCTGAACGCCAAGTGGCGGTTCGATCGCAAGGGCCGGGATACGTGCGCGCTTGGCGTCGCTGGCCTTACCGTGGCAGCGCCGCTGAATCCCATCGTCTACGCAATGGGCCAGCGCAGCCTCGGCGAGTCGACCTACCTCGCGGGCTGCGACTGGAGCTCGCCGCGAGGCGCCAGGGCGATCCTCGGGTTCCGCTACCACGCCAACCAGGACGTGACCTGGATGGTCGGCCACGTGACCGGGCCGACCGGGTGGAGCACCGCCGGAGCCCGCATCTCGTTAGGCCGCAACCGGCGGTGGGGCCTTGCGGTCGGGGCCTTCTCCGACAACCGAGGAGGAGGAAGGGGTGTGTATGTGAACCTCGGGCGAGCGTTCTGACGCCCCAGGGCCTTTTCACTGTGGGCACATGGCGCCTCGCGACCTCACCCCCGGTCCGTCGCTACGCTCCGGCCGACCCCCTCTCCGCCAGCGGAGAGGGGGTCGGCCGAAGGCCGGGGGTGAGGTTGGCCGGCCGGGAGATGCGTTGGCGTGAGAACGAAGAGACCCCGTCTGACGCCCCTGCCGCAGTTGCGTCGGCAGCCTCCAAGGCTGTAGGGTTGTGGCGAGCCGGGGGTATCGCGGCTTCGCGAACGGAGGCCGGCGCCAAGGTTGGTTGACATCGTCCTGGTAGTCGCGACGCGCGAGTGCAACAAGTGCCGCGCATGTGAGGCTATGGTACGTAGGCTGCTCGAGAAGCACCCCGGTGAGCTGTGCTTCCGCAAGGTGCGCGACGACGCGCCGGAGGCCGATGAGTTCGGCGTGGTCATGCCGCCGATGCTTGTTGTGAGCGGGGTGCTCGTCACCGCCGGCAGGGTACCGGACGAACGCGGGTTGGCGGCGGTCGTGGAGCGCATGCTCGAAGGGAGCAAGGCCAAGTGAGCATCTACCTCGACAACAACGCGACCACTCCTCTCAGGCCGGAAGTGTGGGACGCGATGGCCGCCGTCGAGTTCGGCGGCGCGGAGGCACGGAATCCATCCAGCACGCACAAGTCGGGCCAGGCGGCCAAGAAGGTCATGCGCGCCGCGCGTGAGCGGGTCGCCGATGCGCTGGGCGCCGACCCGGACGAGATCATCTTCACCGGCGGCGGCAGCGAGGCCATCAACCTCGCGCTCAAGGGCTCCGTGTGGGCGTCGGGGCTGAGCGCGCCGCACATCGTGACGACGGCCATCGAGCATCACGCGGTTCTGAACACGGTGGCGTGGCTGGAGACCCAGGGCTGTTCGGCAACCGTGGTGCCAGCCGATCTCAGGTGCCGTGTCGACCCCCAGGCGATAGCGGACGCGATTACGCGGGATACGCTCATCGTTTCCGTCATGCTCGCGAACAACGAAGTCGGTACGATCCAACCAGTTCGCGAGATCGGCGCCATCTGCCGCGAGCGCGGCGTGCTGCTCCACGTCGACGCGGTGCAGGGCGTAGGCAAGCTGCCGGTGGACGTGGACGACCTGAACTGCGACCTGCTGTCCTGTACGGCTCACAAGATCGGGGGACCGAAGGGCGTGGGGGCGCTCTACGTCCGGAAGGGCATCACCCTGGTTCCGGTTATCCACGGCGGCGGCCAGGAGTCGGGCATCAGGTCCGGCACGCAGAACGTCGCGGGGATAGCCGGTTTCGCCGAGGCGGTCGAGCTGGCGGAGCAGGAGCGAGAGGAGACCTGGGCGCGCTGGCGGGACTGCCGCCAGGTGCTCTTCGGGCTCCAGGACGAGATGAACGCCGTGAGAGTGAACTCCGACCCGGAGATCTGCCTTCCCAACTGCCTCAGCATCACGTTCCTCTACTGCGACGCGATGGCGCTGACCACCAACCTGAGCATGAGGGGAATCTACGTCTCCACGGGCTCGGCGTGCTCCTCGGGCGACCTGGAGCCGTCCCACGTCCTGAAGGCCATGGGCCTGTCCGACGTGGCCTGCCACTGCACGGTGCGCTTCTCGCTCGGATGGTCCACGACGCGCGACCAGGTCGACACCGCGGTGGGTGCGGTCAAGGAACTGGTCGAGATGCTTCGCGAGGTGACAATGCCAGAGGAGCTTGGCAAGTGCGGCGCGGACTGCCCGTGCTTCGTCAAGGCATAGCGCCAGCCCGGGCCTCGTCCCGCCGCCGTGACACTACCACGATCACCAGAGAGAGCGCGACGACGGCCACCTGAGTCGCGATGCCGACGACGAGCTGGGAGTCGTCATAGGGCGGCTGTACGGCGTGGTGAAGACGGCTGACCGCATCCCAGCCGGGGATCAGCGGCAGCCAATGCCGCCAGGGGCCGTAATCCACGATGTCAGGCAGCATTCCCGCGACGGCTCCCACCAAGAGGGGCACCCTGAGCCTGTCCTTTCGCGCCATCAGCAGCACCACCATGCTTCCCAGACACACATCGGCCAGGATGATGGCGACCTTCTGGGGCACGAAGCCGGGGGCGTAGTGGAAGAGCCGCGGCACGTCGACGTGCTGTATCGAGTCCAGCAGGAAGTGTGACGCCGCTCCGGCCGGAAGCGCGATCCATGCGCGACGTGAGAGCCTCCCCAGCGCGGCCCCGGTCAGGACGTGCGGCGTGGCGACCATCGCGGACCTCCATCGGGTTGCCGGCCCGCAGGTCGCTGGCCCGCGAACGGCCAATACAGCCCAACTGACCGTGAGTGTGTTTCGCCTCGCGGATCGGCCGGCCTCCCGGCCCGCGATCGCTGCCACCTTCTAGCCCTGACAGGGCGACATATCGTAGCCCAGGGCAAGGCCGCGCAACGACCGCAGCCCTGGGTCACGCGCGCACTAACCACGGGGTCCTGAAGGGACGGCATGGACCGCCCGTCCGCAAGGCCTCCACCGCGCCTCCGCCGAATGCCAAGGCGCATCCGATACACTCACGCGAACGTGCATGGGGGTGCCCGCCTTGCTGTTCGGGGAGCAGCTTGTCGATACGGTGGTCGCCGGCAAGTACCGCCTCGTGCGGCTCGTTGGACGTGGCGCCTTCGGCGCTGTTTACGAGGCTCAAGAGACGGTCGCTGGGCAGTACGTCGACTCGGTGGCGGTGAAGCTGTGCCAGCCGACAGACGAGGACACGCTCGCGGCCCTCATCCGCGAGGTGCGGGCCCTCGCGCAACTCACGCACCCGGGTCTGATCGGCTACCGCTTCTGCGACGTGGTCCAGGGGGGGCCGCTGTCGGGATGCTTCCTCATCGTGATGGAGCTCGCCGAGGGCAGTCTCGAAGACGTTCTTCTCGAGGCCGACACGATCAGTGGCGACGACACGGCGCGGTGCGTCCGCCACATCGCGCAAGCCCTCGCGCACCTGCACGAGCGAGGCGCGGTCCATCGCGACGTGAAGCCGGCGAACATCCTCTGGGCGGGGGGCCGCTGGAAGCTGGGCGACACGGGACTGGCCCGCGCGGTCGAGCGAAGCATGGTGACAGCCTCCCACATGGTTGGCACCCCGGCCTACATGGCGCCCGAGGTCTACGAGGGGATGATCGGCCCGGCGTCGGACGTGTACTCGCTCGGTGTAACGGCGCTGGAGTCTCTGACAGCTCGCCTTCCTCACGACGCTTCGAGCCCGGCGGAGCTGATGCTGAGCGTGTTGACGCAAGACCCGACCATCCCCGCCGACCTCCCCCTCCCGTGGCCCGACCTGCTCCGTGACATGCTCGCTAGAGATCCTGACCGGCGACCGCCCGCGGAGGAGGTATGCCGGGTCTTGGACGAGGCGCGGCTGGGGCCGCCCCCGGTGCCGCGAACGAGCGCCCCCGTAGCCCCGGCCCACCTCGATGCTGTCCCTGCGACGGTACGTGAGCAGTCCGGGCGCGGCGACCTGGGCGCGGCCCCCGGCCCTGGGCTCATCGCGACCGGGTTCGGGCTGTCCGCGTTCTTTCTCACCGTCGCGTTCCCACTGATGCTGTCCGGCCAACCGCTGGCGATAGGCTGGGCGGGTCAGGCCTTGGCGCTGACCATCATCGGCTGCTGGGCGAAGAGGCGAACGTTCGCGTTCGTGGGGCTCGGCGTACTCGTGCTGTCCGCGTGCGTTCTGGTCTGGGCCGAGGTGGCCGAGGAGCGTGCCGGGAGCTTGCTCGGCACCGACCCGCAGGCGGCCGGGCTGGGCCTGGCGGTCGCCGTGTCGCTCGCGATGACGGTCCTGCACCTGTGGCGGCGACGCGAGCTGCCTTGGGCCACGGACATCGCCAACCTCTCCTCCGCGCTCGCGAGCGTCCTCGCGCTGTGGCTGATCGCCCACGAGCTGTGGATCGCGTTCGGTGAACAGAACTGGTGGGCGCATCACACGGGCGAGGCCTGGGGCCTGGCCGTCATCTGTGCTGTCGCGCTCGTCGCAGCCGCCGATCTCGTGCTGGGCCTCCTATTGGACCTGTCGGGACTGCGCTGGACGTCCGTCAGCCTGGGGGGCCTGGGCATGATCGCGGCGCTCATGCTGTCCGCGGCGACTCAGGGCTACGACTGGCCGCCGTTCGCGAACCTGCGCGCGTGCGCACTGGCCCTACTGGCCATCCTGTGCGGCTGCGCGGCGCACGTCGTGAAGCGCCACCGAGCGGCGCTGACGTTCGAGGAGACGGATGCCTACCGCCCCGAGGCGTTCGGGCTGGCCGCCGCTCTGGCGGCGCTGTGGGGTCTCACGATCGAGACCTACCATCTCGTGAGGTGGCTCCAGTTCCCGACCCCTGCGACTTGGGCCAACGCGGCGCAGCTCGCGGTGTCGGTGATGTGGGCGGCCTACGCCGCGGTCGCGCTCGGTGTGGGCATCGCCAGGAGGCTGGGCTACGTGCGCTGGCTGGCCCTGACCGTCTTCGCGGTCGCCATTCTAAAGCTCTTCGTGTACGACCTGAGCTTCCTCACTGGGCCCTACCGGATGCTATCCTTCGGTGCGTTGGGCCTTATCATGATCGGCGTGGCGCTGGTGTACAGCAGGTTCGGGAAGACGATCCGCGAATGGGCGAGTCCGGACGCGGGCAAGCTGCCGCCTCACCGGGAGGAAGAGCCTCACGAGAAACTCTGAACAACCCGCCCCATGCGCCGTCGACGCAGCATGAGGGCGCGACGCAGCGTCTGCGCAGGCAGTGGGGTGCAGTGTGGCGGAGCGCCTGGCGGAGTTGAGGTACGAGCGTTGCGCCGCCCTCGTCGGTGCCTTCATAGCGTGTCCTGACTCGGCGGGCGAAAGCTGCGCCGGGTTAGGGGCGGGGATGGGGGAGGGGACCTTGCGGTCCCCTCCCCTGTGTGGTTCTGGGCGATCGCGCACACAGCGGAGCGGGCGCCTCCGCCGGCTTGTCCAGTCCCTCATGTGTCCCAGCGGGCGTTCGCCTCTCTGAGCCGCCGCGACAGCACGCGGGCGATGTTGGTCATCACACCGAGATGCATCACGGGGTTCCGGTCGAAGACCTCGCGGAGCTTCTTCTGCGGGAGAGCCACAAGCGTCACATCCCCCTTGGCGCGCACGCTGGCGCTACGCGGCTCGACGTCGAGGAGCGACATCTCGCCGAAGAAGCCGCCTGAATACTGCTCGGTGGGCGACGGCTCGGCCCTGAGCGTCGCTACGACGACCTCGCCCGTCTCGCCGGACACCAACACCTCCACTGCCCCGCGCTCGAGGAGGAAGAGCGTCCTCCCCGGGTCGCCGGCGTAGACCAGGGTGGTGCCGTCCGAGTAAGTGTGACGAGTCGCGATCTCGGTGATCGCGTGTTTCGCCTCGTCCGTGAGGCCCGCGAAGAGAACGCACCGGTCAATGATGTCCAACAAGTCGCTCTACCACCTCGCACGCCGGGTCATAGGTACTTGATGCGGTGTCCGTTCTCGACGAACAGCCGCCTGTTGTGCGCGTCACCCCAGTCCAGGTTGCCACTCACGAAGACCGGGGGCGTCTCCCCCGCCGCGATCAGGCGAGCGACGACCTCGCACACGATCGCGTTCATCACCGCCACACCAGTGAGCGTCGAGAGCGGCCCGACCGCCTGCTCGAAACCGTCTATCGCGACGGCGGCGTCGCCCGCGGGGGCGGCGTTGTCGACGACAACATCCGCGACGTCGCGCAGCTTGAGCCCGTTTGGGTGCCGGCTGGTGACGGCCTCAGTGTACTCGATCGATGTGATGGCGATGACCCTGGCGCCCAGCTCGCGCGCGCGCAGCGCGAAGTCGATGACCACCGGATTGCGCCCGCTGGTCGAAGCGACGATGACCGCGTCGCCGGCAGCGATGCCGGCGCCGTCGGCGTAGACCGAGCCCAGTCCGCTCACGCGCTCAACCTTCGATGTCATCGGGATCGGCCGCACGTCGAGCATCATGCCGTGGGGCACGACCGGGTTGATGATGGCGAGGCCGCCCGTCCTATAGACGACCTCCTCGGTGAGCATGAACGAATGTGAGCAGCCGAACGAGTAGACGCACTTGCCTGCGCGAATCGCGTCGACCAGCACCTGGGATGCGGCCAGAATGTCATCTCGCGAACGCCTGCGGAGCTCGTCCAGCGCCTCCTTAGCGGCCTCGATGTAACGGTCAGCGGACATGCGCGGGACACCTCTCGTGACCGGCCTTTGGGCAATGGGCTTCAGCCCATTGCCTGTGGGGCTAGAGCCCCACCTTGTCGAACTCTTGCTTCGCCTTCTCGTTGAACTCCGGGCCCCAGTCAAGGTTCGCCGACGCGAACACGTGCGGGGGCTTGCCCATCGCTATGAGGCGCTCGATAACTTCCGCTATCAGCGTCCACGCCGTGATCGCGGCTGCGACGCCGGAGGTCGGGACCGCCTTGACCGGAAGGCCCTCAACCTCTAGGCACGCATCGCCGAGGACGGCGCCGTTATCAACCCAGATGTCGGCCGCCTCGAAGAGCCGCTTGCCGGACGGGTGCTTGCTCGCCACCGAGCTCGAATAGACGACTGAGGTGAGAGCCACGACGAGCGCGCCGCGCTCTCGGGCCTTGAGGGCGACATGAACTACGTTGACCGCGCGCCCCGACACCGATCCGACGATCAGGACGTCGCCGGGTCGGATGTTGCTGGCATCCAGCGCGAGCTCCACCTGCGCGAGAGTGCGCGCCACGTCGTCCGGCGAGCCCGGCCGCCCGCCATGGACGGGTGACACCGGGTCGTTCACCGTGAACGAGTACTGGAACGGGACCATCGCGAACAGGCCGCCCGCCCGGTGGACGAGCTCCTGGTTCAGCATGTGCCCCGTGTCGTGAACGTGCAGCGCTCCACCGGCGGCCAGACGCTTGGCGATGAGATCGGCCGTCTCCTCGATGCGCGGGAGCTGCTCGGACTCGATGCGGTCCAGGTGCGCCCTCACCTGCCCGATGTACCTATTGCCCAGCAATCGGATCACCCCTTGATCGGGTCTGCCAGTCCGTTGGCGGCAAGCTCGCCGTCCAGTCGGTCCAAGAGGTCGCGGCCGCACTCGACACCGACCTCCCGCAGCGCCAGCAGCGCTGCCCCAACGGAGGGGCGGTACTTTGGCTGGATGACCTTCACCTCGCCGGCGAACAGCGGAACGAGATGACGCGCGAGCGCCTCGCGGTACGCCGGCGAGGCAGTCGCTCCGCCGGCTAGGATGATCGTGTTCTCGTCGCGTAGTGCGGTCTCCGCGACGACCTCGCGCGCAATCTCCGCGATCCTGCTTGCCGCAGTATCCAGTATGCGCCATGCGACCGGATCGCCCTGCTCGGCGTGCTGTGTGACTATGCGGGCGATGTCCGCGATGGCGAGTCTGCCGGGATGGTGTCTGTGGTAGAGCTCCACCAAGTGCCAGCGCCTGCCACAGTCGAAGTGCTGACGAACAGCGTCGGTGCACGGCCCTCGGAACGCGGGAAGCTGGCCGGCCAGCACCGCGGCTCGCAGGGCGAGGATGCCGATGTCGTGCGCCGACCCGTCATCGCCGATGACGGGGCCGGCGCCGCCGGCGGTCAGCGCCAGGCCGTCCGCTCTGCGGCCGTGTGCGAAGCTTCCGGTGCCGGCGAGGACGAGCAGGCCCGAGTCCTCCACAGACGCGGCGAAGAACGCGTCGGATTCACTGACGGCGCGGAGCGGCGCCGGAGCGATCAGCTCGCGAAGCCGCGCCGCGGCCATCCTGCCGGTTGGACCGGACAGCACGCAGAGCTCCGGAGGAGGCTTCGACGCATCGTCGCGTCCAGGCGCCAGCGCGTCTCTGACAGCCGCCTCGACGGATGCTTCAACTAGATCGGCCTGGCCGTACCACTCGTGCGTGGTCCCACCCCGGCCCCAGCCGAGCAGCCGGCCTGTCTCGTCGATCCAGAGCGCCTCACACCTCGTCCCCCCACCGTCGAAACCCAGGACAGACTTCATGCCGCTAGACCCGCACCTCCGGCTCCCACTCGCGCACGTCTCGCCCCGACAGCGCCGACCACGCCGCGGCGCGCCCTGCCGATTCACCCATCATCATGCACGTCGGCGTCAGCCGCGTCGAGGCGTGCCCCTCGTGTGTGGCCGAGATGCACCGGCCGGCCGCGAGCACGTTCCTCACGCCGACCGGTACGAGGCATCGGAACGGGATGTCATAGGGCGCCCTCGGCGGGCCGGAGAAGACCATCCCGGAGCCGGTGGGGCTGTGAATGTCGATCGGGTAGGCGCTGCGGGCGACGGCGTCCTCGAACCGAGCCCCCTGACACGCATGGTCGGCCGTGAGCGTGAACTCGCCCCGGATTCGGCGAGTCTCGCGGATGCCGACTTGCGCGGGAAGGCAGTCTAGGTACGACTCCGCGAAGCCCGCGACCCGCTCGCGCAGGAACCGGCATATGACGTCCGCCTGGCGTCGGCCCTCCCGTTCGGCCTCTGACAGGCCGGCGGGGTCGGTGCCGTCTCGGCCGAGAATGCGAGACGTGTTCATGTACGCCTGGCCGGGCCTCGTGCCGGCGAAGAACAGCAGCCTGTCTCGCGGCACGGGGAGCTCCGCCTCGCGCCACAGCGAGAAGAACCCCGACACCCCCGTAAGCGGCTGATGGCCGACGAGCGTGGCCTCGTGGAACTCGTCCGGGTTCTCGCGGATGTACCTGTCGACCGGCCCCAGGTCCACACCCCCGACTCGGAAACACATCGTCATCGGCTGCACGGCGCTCCCAATGACGTCCTCCTGCATCGGCAGGCCCGCGAGGCAGCACAGGGTCGCGTCACCTGTGGCGTCGACGAACGTCCTGGCCTGGAACACGAGCCTGCCGGAGAGCGTCTGAACAGAGACGGCGGTCAGGCGGTCGCCCTCAGTCCCCACGTCGGCAAGCAGCGCGTGATGCAGGACCCGGCAGCCCGCCTCCGCCAGCATCCGGTCGGCGACGATGCGATAGAGGTCAGGATCGAACGGAGTAAGCGAGTGAACGAAACCGACGGTATCGCGAAGATGGCCGGGCGAGCCGCCCACGGCGCGCAGGCGGTCGACGATCTCCTGCGCCAGCCCGTGGACGACCTGCTGTCCGGCCCGGTCGTGGAACGTCATCCAAGGGTAGACCAGGGCCGCCGTGGACATCCCGCCGACGAAACCGTACCGCTCGATGAGGAGCACCCGCGCCCCGCTGCGTCCCGCGGCGATCGCGGCGCAGAGCCCGGCAGGCCCCGCACCGCATACGATCACGTCGGCGCTTCCGTCGGGCTCGACTTCTGGGCGATACTGGCGCAAGGGTGGTGCTCCTCGCCCGGGCGAACATCCCTGTCAGGGCCCGGGGCTTCGGAGTCTTCACCGATGCGCCCGGCACACCTGCGCACAATCCATCGCTACTGACCGATGGTAGCGCCGCCGCCCTCGGCGGTGCATTCCAGGAACACCGGCAAGATGCCGGCGCCGCGGTGGTTGCCGAGAGGAGATCGAGATGAGTTACTGCGCGCAGACACTGTTTCCCGCCGCCGTGCTCGGCCTGTTCTGCGTTGCCGCGGTGGCGCAGGAGGGCTCAGAGGCCATCGAGCTCACCGTCTATAACCAGGGAATCGCGCTGGTGAAGGACGTTCGTACGCTCGACTTGCAGGAAGGGCGTCAGACCATTCAGTTCACCGACGTCGCCGCTCTGATCGACCCGACCTCGGTGCATTTCTCGGCGCTCGCGAAGCCTGAGAGCGTGGCGATCCTCGAGCAGAACTACCAGTTCGACCTGGTGGACAGCGCTCGGCTTCTCAGCAAGTACCTAGGCAAGGAGATCACGATCGTCCGTTACGACCAGAATGGCAAGGTCGTCTCGCGCGACAAGGCGACGCTGCTGTCCACGAGCGGCCCGTCTGTGAGCGTGGCGCAGGTGGGGGACAAGATCGTCCTCAACCCGGCGGGTACGGTGGAGCTCCCCGAGCTGCCCGAGGGGCTGATCGTCAAGCCCACGCTCCTGTGGGACCTAGTGGCCGAGAAGGCGGGTGCCACCAAGTGTGAGGTGTCGTATATCACGCAGGGGATGTCCTGGACCGCCGATTACGTCCTGGTCGTGAACGCGACCGACACCGGCGGCGACATGAACGGCTGGGTCACGCTCACGAACGGATCGGGGGCGACCTACAAGGACGCCAAGCTGAAGCTGATCGCTGGCGACGTCGCCATCGCACAACCCCCGATGCCGCAGATGAGAGCGATGGCGGGCCCGGCGGGCGGTGCCGGGCCCCAGGGCATGGTCGAGAAACCGTTCTTCGAGTACCACATGTACACGCTGCCCCGGACGACGACCGTCGCCGACCGCGAGACGAAGCAGGTGCTGCTGTTGTCCGCGCCCGGGATGAAGCTGAAGAAGCTCTACATCTTCGACCCGACCGAGGCGTGGCGCTTCTCGGGTCAGGATCCCGACAAGAAGGTGGCGGTTAAGCTCGAGGTCAAGAACAGCGAGGATCAGGGGCTCGGCATGCCGCTGCCCAAAGGGCGTGTCCGCGTATTCCGCGCGGACGACGAGGGATCACTCCAGTTCATCGGCGAGGACAATATCGACCACACGCCCCGCGACGAGACCGTGCGGCTCTACGTGGGCAACGCGTTCGACCTCGTCGGAGAGCTAACGCAGACGAACCATGAGGTGCTCGGCGACCGGGCTAACCGGGACACATACAAAGTGAGCTTCCGCAACCACAAGAAGGACGAGGCCGTGTCCATCACCCACGTCGCGCACACGTGGGGCGACTGGAAGATCACGCAAGCGACAGCCGAGTGGATCAAGAAGGACGCCTTCACTGCGGAATTCACGGCGGACGTGCCAGCCGACGGCGAGACGGAGTTCACCTACACGATAGAGCGTAGGTGGTAGAGGCGGGCGCATTGCCATGCGCCCCTACGAGTCGCCGGTTGGGAATTCGACCTCCGGCCCGTCGACGATGCGGATGCGGCACTTCAGCTCATCGGTTGTGACGACGGTACCGGCCGCGGGGCCGGTCTTAACGGTCACCTCACCAGACTCGACTGCGTCGGCTGCGAGGACCCACCCTGTGTCGATGTCGAGCGCGGACTTGATCTCGACGACCGACGAGCCGGAGAGGGTCGGGTGATCGTCCGCGAGCTTCTGCTCCGACACCGCGGACAGGAAGGCGGCACGCGCGCCGGCCACATCCCTCACCTCGTCGAAGGTCGTGATGACGCGCCGGTGCATGAGGACCGTGCCCGTGACGGAGGGCTCGTCGGCCAGATCATTCATCACCGAGGCGCCGGGCTCGACCGAACCCTCGAGCAGCGGGATCGACCATGCGGCGAGCGCGTAGCCGGCGAGGGGGTCCATCGAGGCTCCCTGGGCCGGGTCCTTCAGGGCGGTCAGGGCCTGCGTGAGGCGCGAGTTGGGCCGGTACATGAGCAGAGCCTGCGCGCCCTCGTAGCTCCACGACAGGGTCACCGTGCCGGCTTGGTGCTCAAGCGTCCCCTCACCTGGACCGAACGTCACGAGGGTGGGGATGCGCCCATCGTCCGCTATCTTGAGGGCTTGGTGGGTGAACTCGTAGGACGCCTTGATCGTCTGCTCGTCCGGGCCGACATGCTGCTTCGCCTCGATCTGGACTTCGTACCTGATGGGATCGAGCCCGTTACCGAGGCGGAGGAGATAGGTGTCGGCGAAGGCGGCGGCGACCAGGAGGGCAAGAACGCACGGCACGGCGTTGCGCATCATGTCCGACCTCCCGCCGCGACGCGCTCTTCAAGAGCGGCGACATCCTCCGGGCAGAGCTTGCGCACCCGATCGTACTTGCCCGCCGCCTCTTTGGCGAGGACCTTGCGGCCCCCGCCCGGACCCTTGTCTACGCCCTGGAGCTTGGCGTAAGGCACGAAGTACGTCTCCTTGGAGTTGGGCTCGTCCCGCACGGCGGTCCAGTCCCAGTTGGCGCGCCGATCCGTCATTCCTGCGAGAACCCATACCTCGACCTCCTGCCGAGCATTCTCGGCGAGGAAGACGGCACGATCTCCCAGCTCGTCTGCTGCCAGCTCCTCCAACTGCGTGAGACGCTGCTGGCGCCCCTCATTGCCGTCGCGATCAACGATGAGCAGGATCTGGTCGGCCCAGCTCTTGTAGTTGTCGAGGATCTCTGAAACGACGGTCCAGTCCAGCGCCTCAGCAACTCCGTTCAGCACCGGGTTCTGGCAGACTCGAACGGTCGCGCGCCTGCCCAGGTGCTTGAGCATCGCCCCGACGATCGGCTTCAGGATGAACTGGTCCTTGACCACGTTCTCAGGGATCACGAGGACCTTCAAGACTTACCGCCGTCTGCCCGAAACGCCATCACGTCCTCAAACCACCCCGACTGGAACAGACTGGCTGCCCGGCCCTTCTCCAGCAAGCGCTCCGCGTCCGCAATGTCCACGATCCTTGTCACGTGCGTCTCGGACTCCCCCTCAAGCCGATACGTTAGCAGCGCGTTCTCCCGCGCCCGGGCGCTGAGGTAACCGAGGAGGAGAGGGGAGTGGGTGGTGGCGATGACCTGCACGTCGCCATCGCGAGTGGCCGACTCCAGCAGGTCAACCAGCAGGCTGAGGCGGGTGGGGTGGATGCCGTTCTCGAGCTCCTCGATGAAGTGGGTACCGGCCCGGTCGGGCCCGAGGAGCGCAGCGGCAAGGCCGAGGAAGCGGAGCGTCCCGTCGGACGCGGAGTCCGCCGGGGTCCGCTGGCCGCCGTTCTCAACCAGGGTCACCAGAATGCGCCCGCGGAGGTCGCGCTCGAAGTCAACGTCCCTGACGTCCACCGGCGTAAGCGCGCCCAGCCACTCCAGCAGAAGCTCCTTGCGCTCTGCGTCCTCGCAGAGAGCTGATAGGCAGGACGAGAGGTTGTGGCCGCGTTCGGTCAGTGCCGTCTGTTCCCGTTGCGATGGCTCGCGCATGGCCTCGGCATCGAGGACCATGAAGCCGATCCCGGAGGCGGCGCGGGCGAACGGCGCAACCGACTCGATCTGCTCTGGGTCCACCTCTCCCTCTGGGGTACGCAGGCCGAGCACACTCCGACCCGCCGCCAGGATCGTGAACCGCGCGCTCGGCGACGCGAGGTTCTCCCGCATTGCCTCCTCTGCATCGGCTTGGTCCGTCCCCACGAGGGCTCCCGCGCCGTGCCTCACATCCCCGCCGGAGTCCCAACGGACCTCGTCGAGGAAGACACGCCGGCCGCGATTCGGGCCAGCCACGGTGGCCGAGTACTCGAAGCCCCGCTGCGCGAAGCTGGCCTCAATGCCCACCTGAGCATGCCGACTCTGATCTGGGGGCGCATGGATCAGCCCGGCCATCCCGCCCCGGATGCCTTCCCAGAGCCTCTCGCCCCGGACACCGCGGCCCCCGTCGACTACCTCCGACAGCGAGCCACCTGTGGCAAGTCCTTGCACCAGCCTGAACGCATCGATGATGTTGCTCTTCCCCGATGCGTTGGTGCCGATGATGACCGTGAAGGGGCCGAGCGGGATATCGGCTTCGCGGAAGCTCTTGAAGTTGGTCAGCTTCAGACGGGTGAACATGTTCGTGCCGTCCTGTGCCTGGGCCGGGGGTTCGAAGCGGCCGGCGTTCTCCCCGCCTCACCTGGTAGGCGTGGCTCCTGCGCGCGAGCGCTTCCGGCTTCCCATCTCCCGAGCGACGTCCCGCAGGCTGTGCGTCCGTCCCGCGTCGTGCTCCGCGACCGCGGTCTCGGCTAGAGCGTCAAAGGGGTCCGCAACCTTGCGGATGTGCAGGACACCCGCCTGAAGCCGGATCGCGACGACGTCGCCGGGCTTGAGGCCTAGCTGGTCCCGCTCCTCCTTTGGGATCAGAATCCGGCACTTGTTGTCCACTATGGCTATCTGCAACGGCGCCACCTGCTCTCGCGTGGTCTTGCGGAGGAGCATACCACATGTGGTGGGCGAATCCCTGCGAAGCCCCAGCCAACGCTCGCCCCACACAGCCCTCTCCGGCGGGAGAGGGGAAACCGCCGTAACACTCCCGCCCACTCGCGCCTCCGGTGTTCGGAGCCCGGGCAAGCGCAGACTACCTTCGCGGCCAAGGCGCGGGCACCTTGCGGGAGGGCCCCGGGCCGATCCGCGAGAACTCGGGTACCTCTTCACAGACGGGCACAAGGAGGCCTGCGGTGGCATCCGTCTCGGAGCTCTGTACGCGGCTGGCCGACAACATCGAGCGGGTGGTCGTCGGGAAGAAGGGCGTTATCCGCCTCGCCCTCGTCTGCGTCCTCTGCGAGGGGCACATCCTCCTCGAGGATGTGCCCGGCGTCGCGAAGACGATGCTGGCGAGGGCGCTCGCGATCTCGCTTGGGGTGAAGTTCAACCGCATCCAGTGCACCCCCGACCTTCTCCCCACCGACATCACGGGGACGTCCGTCTTCAACCAGAAGACTCTCGACTTCGAGTTCCGGGCGGGACCCATCTTCACCAACGTGCTTCTCTCGGACGAGATCAACCGTGCGACGCCGCGGACGCAGTCCGCCCTCTTGCAGGCGATGGCCGAGCGGGCCGTCACCGTGGATGGGGTGACCTACCCGCTCGAGCGGCCGCACCTGGTGATCGCGACGCAGAACCCCGTCGAGCATGAGGGCACGTTCCCCCTGCCCGAAGCGCAGCTCGACAGGTTCATCATGCGCCTGTCGATAGGCTACCCCAGCTTCCAGGCCGAGAACGAGATGGTCCTGAACATACTGGACGGTCACCCGATCGAGACGATAGAGAAGGTCGCGACACCGGACGAACTCCTCGCGGCGCGCGATGCGTGCCGCAAGGTCCACGTCGACCCGAAGGTGCGCGAGTATATCATCCGGATCGTGCAGGCCAGCCGCGACCCGGGCCAGCCCGACTTCGTCCTCGGCGCGAGCCCGCGCGCTACTCAGTGCCTCTACTTCGCGGCCCAGGCGACGGCGGCGCTCGTGGGGCGCGACTTCGTCATCCCCGACGATGTGAAGGCGCTCTGCGGGCCGGTGATCGCCCACCGCGTGATCCTCAACCCCGAGGCGCGGCTCCGCGGCCTTACGCCCGCGGACGCGGTGCGCAGGCTCGTCGAGACGGTTCCGGCTCCGGTGCGCCAGGGGGTCTGAATGCGCCGGCACACAGTCATCGGGCTGGTGATCGGCCTCACGGTGATCGGCGTCCTGTTCCGCTTCTCCGTGATGACCTTCACGCTGTACGCGCTGGCGGCCGCGTATATCATCTCCGTCTTCCTGTCTCGGTCCGCGCTCGACGGACTCTCGTGCGCGCGCACGATCAATAAGGACCGCGCGGAGATAGGAGAGAGCCTCGACATCAGAGCGATCGTCAGCAACAGCCGCCCCCTGCCGCTCCTGTGGGTCCTCGTCGAGGAGGTGCTGCCCCAGCGGCTCACGCGCACCGGCGAGTTCGTCAGGCTGTTCGTCATGCCGCCCCGTGCTCGCCGCCAGCTCGACTACAGGGTGACATTCACGTGCAGGGGTTACCACCAGATCGGGCCCGTGATCCTCGAGTCCGGCGACCTGTTCGGGTTCATGAGGAGCATCCGCGTCGCCCGCTCGGCCCACTACATCACCGTCAGGCCGGTGCCTGAGGCGATCCTGCGGTACGATGTCGCCACGCACCGGCCCATCGGGGAGATAAGGGTCAGGCGGCAGATCTACGAGGACCCCACTCGCATCGCGGGCGTGCGCCCCTACGAGGTGGGCGACCCGCTCAACCGCATTCACTGGAAGACGACCGCAAGGACCGGAGTGCTTCATAGCCGCGTCTACGAGGCGACCGTACTCGCGGGCGCGACCGTGGTTCTGGACTTCCACCGTCCCGCGTACAACGAGGCTGACCCGTTCGACCGCTCGGAGCTGGCGTGCGTCGCGGCGGCGTCGATCGTCTGCTACCTGATTGAGGTGAAGGAGACCGCCGGGCTGCTTAGCAACGGCCTCGACGCCGCCGAACGCGTCAAGGGCGAAGGGGGGCTCGAGGTGTCGGCGAGCCGAGGAGAGGCCCGGAGGCGCGCGGCCGAGCGTGTGGGTGAGGACCGCCTGCGTTCGGTCCAAGTGCGGGCAGGTCGCGGCGCCGCGAAGGCCGCGGAGATGCTGGACGCTCTCGCGCGGCTGGAGCTCTCGGACGGGATGGCGCTCGACCGCATGCTCCGCGAGGAGGCGCCCGGGCTCTCGCGCGAGCTCGCGCTCATCATCATCACGCCCTCGCTTGGGCGGTCGCTTATGCAGTCCGTTGTGCGGCTCAGGTTCTGGGGCTTCACGGTCACAGTAATGCTCATCGACAACCAGCCGCACTACGACACGGTGGCCGGGGCTCTCGAAGCTGAGCACGTACGCGTGTTGCACGTCCGCTCTCGCGAGGAGCTCCACCAGATCGCCCGGTCAGGGATCTGAGGGCCGGAGCGTAGGGGCGAGTGGCAGTTGGCGACAGCCCGGCCGTGCACGAATCCCCTTGCCCCCCCCCCCCGCAGGTGCTAACATCGGTGCGGCAACGCTCTCGGGAAGGCGGTGTCAGGGTGCGAATAGGGCGGTCAGCATCACACACGGCGATGGATGGCGGTCCTGGTAGGGCCACCAGCAGATCATCGCGGACGCGTTATTGCCCGCGCGCCACGCGTCAAACCATGGCACTGTGTCTGGGAACCGCCATGGCAGTGTCCCAAGCCTGGGCCTCACCGGCCGAGGAGGCCCTTCTCGCGATCGCGCGTGCCAGCGGTCTCTCGGTCGTTGCGTCTGGCCTTCCTGGCGGCGGAGAGCCGTTCGAGGGCGCGACGGCCCCAGCCGACGCAGCGGTCCGAGCTCTGTCCGACCACTTCGGCCTGGAAGCCGTGGTTTGGCGCGGCATCATCATCGCAAAGCCGGCGGTGAGCGGCTCGCTCCGTGAACGGCTGGCGGCGGCCCTCGACGAGCACGCGCGTGGGCTCCTCCTCCGTACGCTGGACAGCGGTGACGAATGGGCGCCGGGGTGGGAGGACCTGGTGGTGGGGTGCGCCAGCGACATGATCGCGGGAAGGGCCACGGAGGAATCGTACAGGCGGGCCTGCGACGCAGCCCTGTGGATAGCGGCTCAAGACCTGGCTGCTATCCTCAGGTGGCAGGACGCTGTGGCCGACGCCAGCGCATGGCTAGTCCTGAGATCTGCGGCCGACCTTGCGCCGGGTAAGCCACTGCCAGTGACCGAGTACCTCGGCGTGGTGGCGCCCGCGACTGACTCCGACGATCCGGTAGGCGCGCTCCAGTACTGGCTGCCGGGTGCGGGGTGGGACCCGTTCACGCGTGTGCTTGAGGAAGAGGGGGCGACCATCACACGCGATGAGCTCGTTCGGAGGGCATTGGATGACGACCGGTCGAAGAGCCGACTCGCTCTGGACGGCGCGGAGCGGCTTACTGGCGATCTCTCCGGGGACGTGTCCGCGCTGAGCGACTGGATCAGAGAGGTGGGCCACGTCGAGGTTGAGTGCGACTACGTGCCTCACGCGACCGTTGCGCTGCACCTGACCAGCGCGCCGACCGAGGACGTCCTCCGTGCCCTCGCGTTTGTACTCGGTGCGGCGTTGACCGCGGAGCAGGGCCGCGCGAGCCTGCGCACGCCGGCGGCGCCCCTGGAGTCCGTGAGCGCCGCTCTCCCAGCCCCCCTGTGGGCTGAGGCCTGCGGTACCTCGACGGAGCTGCGACTGACCCAACAAGCAACCATCGCGGCAATGTGGGCGGCTGTGACGGATGAAGACCTAAGCCGGCTCAGGACTGCGCCGACAAGGGTGCGCGATCTCAGCCCGAGCGCACGTGCGGCGGCGCTCCGGGCCGCCCGAACGTGGGTTGCCGGCGACATGATGGACATGCTCCAATGCCTTCCGGAGCGCGGAGGGCCCGTTCCATTGTGGCTCTACGAACGGCGCAACGACCTAATGCCCTGCTACTACATCACGAGCCCGATGCGCGTGGAGTACATCGGGGGCCCGTTCTACCTGGAACTGAAGTCGCAGGCGACTGGAGGCCCGGTCCTCTGGAATCTCGCTCCGCCTGATGAGGCGGCATCCAGATGAAGCGCTTCGGATCTGCTGCTTACGGACCGCGCGTACTGGTACTACTGCTCGCGCTCGCCGCGACGTCACGAGCTGACGTGCACCGAGTTGAGGTGCTCGACCTCAAGGGCGCTTCACTAAGTGGGGCCCTAGCCGCAGTCGCGCGGCTCTACCCCGGCCTTAGCTACATCATCGCGCGTGATGAGGGCACCGCCATGGACGTTGCCGCTGCGGGTATGAGCCGGGATCGTCTCGTACAGCAGATCCTTGACAGCTTCGGAGCCAAGGGCACGGTGGTGGACGACTTCTGGATCGTTGAAGCCCAGCCGCCGGAGGTCCGAGATGCCGTAGGGTTGGCGCAGACCGGCCTCGCCTGGGCCCCCCGAGCATCGGACGTCATGCTGTCCGAAAGACGAAAGCGCTCGGCCGGGCGCTCGATGCATCGCTTCCTTGATTCAGCGTACAAGTCGGGGCCGAGTACCGGTTCAATCCCACAAGGCAAGTGGCAGGCTGCGTTCCTGGTCGCAGCGCCCGACGACCCGATGTACGATGAGCTGCTGGGCACATACATGGCGTACCTGCTCCGGAGCGCGCCGTGGCGAGTCCCCGACCGCCCGCCGGGCGGTGCCTTGGTGTTTGACGGTGGCCGTATAGAGCCTCGTGACCTGGAGCAGCCGCTCGCGCGTTGGATGCCTCCGGATGAGCCCGGAGGAGCGGTCGGTCGCGCATCGGAGACGGCAGCGTGGCTGCGTGAGACCCCCGGCATGGGGCTCGCGCTTCGGGGCCTGACGGTTTCGATGGAGTGTGCAGGGACTCTGTCCGACGCCTGCGCGCAGTTGTCCGAGGCGTCGGGGCTCTCTGTCTCGGTCGACCCCCGCGTCTCGGTGGTACCCATCGTGGCGTCGGTACATGACCAGCCCCTTCCGGTTCTGCTCGTGACGCTCTCATGTGCTGCCGGCGTATCGGCGCCGGCACTGGTCGATCAGGACTCCTACGTGCTGGGCTCCCGGGCGATCGAGTCCGTCTTCCTGTCTGCGCAGCCACTGGATTCGCGGATCTCGACGTACGTCTGCGCCATTTGGCCCGGGCCCATCATTGAGCACGCCCTGAGCGATGATGAGCTGGCGGCCATCAAGCGCGGACGGGTGCCGGTGGGGGAGCTGTCCCCCGTTGCCGAACACGTGCTACGACGCCAGCAGAACCAGGGAACCCCCTTCGACCCGCACATCGCCGATCACGTCCTGAGTCACCCCGGCGTGCCGGTGCGTCTTCTCTTCCGGGTTTCGTGGAAGGGGGCCATAGAGGCCGGAGTGATGATCGCCCGAGGGTCGGCCTCTCTCTTCGAGCTAGCGTACTCACCGACCGGGGCCCCTACCACTGCGAACGGCACCGGCGGGGCCGTCAGGTCCATGCTCGACCTGGGCTTCAAGGGGGGGCCCCTCGGGGCCTGGCGGTACGCGGTTCCCCGGTTGCCGTCCCTGAGGGGCAGCCGCGACGCGCCGCCGCAGCAGATCAACGGCGGCGCCGGCGAGGACGTTCCGGCGGGCAGGCCCCCGGCCCCGCCAGTGCGGAGACGGTGAGGTGGGGCGGTGTTCATGCGAAGGGCAGGTTGGGTCGGAGCGTGGTGCGCCATGTTGCTCGTGGCCGGGGCCCACATCTCTGCGGCCGACGACGACCAGCCTGCCGTGCTGGATGTTCCCGATGCGACGCTCACCTCGTGCCTCGAGCGGATCGTGTCGCAGCACCCTGGGATGCAGTTCATCGTGGCTGGGGACGACGGACACGCAAGGAAGGTGTCCGCTGCAGGCGCGTCGCGGGATGCTCTGGTGGAGGAGGTGCTTCGTCTCTACGGTGCCGACGGCACGGTTGTTGACGACACCTGGATCGTTGACGCTGGGCCGCCGCGCTATGAGGTGGACATTAGGGCGGCCGTCGCGGCCGAGCGTATAGGTGAGGACCGCCTGCGTTCGGTCCAGGTCCGGGCCGGTCGCGGCGCGGCGAAGGCCGCGGAGATGCTCGACGCCCTCGCGCGGCTGGAGCTCTCGGATGGGATGGCGCTCGACCGGATGCTCCGCGAGGAGGCGCCCGGGCTCTCGCGTGAGCTCGCGCTCATCATCATCACGCCCTCGCTTGGGCGGTCGCTCATGCAGTCGGTCGCGCGCCTCCGCTTCTGGGGCTTCACCGTCACGGTCATGCTCATCGACAACCAGCCGCACTACGACACGGTCGCCGGGGCTCTCGAAGCTGAGCACGTGCGCGTGTTGCACGTCCGCTCTCGCGAGGAGCTCCACCAGATCGCCCGGTCGGGGATCTGACAACCGCAAAGGGAGGCTCGCATGGGCCCTCTACTGCCCGCACTCGTAGTCGTCAGCTTTGCGGCATCGGAGCGGCCTCAGATAATGACGACGGCCCGCCTGGTGAAGCTGGGCGAGTCGATCACGTTGACACTGGCCGTGCCTGACGGTCTGGGCCCTGGCGACGTGCGGGTGTTCCCACGGTACCTCGAGCGTGCCACACCGGGCGACGCGTTCGCGGCCGGGGGGACCCTCGACTGGCTCGAGGCCCTGCCGAGCGAAGAGCTGAAGCCCACGTTCGTCGACGGCAGTGGCGAGCTTGCCTACACTCCACGCGAACCGGGGAGCTACCTGCTGTGGTGGCGCGTCGTCGGGGAGACGCTCTACCGCTACTTCGCGGTTGTCGAGGATGACTGGGTCGTGCTCCGGTTCAGCGCGTTCGACGGGCTGGAACCGGAGCCAACGCTTCACGCGACGGGGATCCCCCTGGACTACCGCCTGCCCGCGGGGCGCTTCGACCAAGCGGACGCGCTCTGCGTCAAACTGGCGGAGTACGAGCGAACCTACGGGGATCAGGTGATCCCGCACCTCCCGGATACGCCTGCTCTGAGCCATGAGGAGCGCCTTCGCGAGTACGGCGCGGCGCTCGCTCGGGTTCGCGAACTGATGCCCGACGAGTCCTCCGTACGAAGCGTGCGGCTCGAGCACAGACACGACCTCGACCCGGGCTACATTGCGGACCTGGAGAAGCTGGGAGTCGTGGACCAGTGTGGCCTGTGGGAGGCCAACGCCAAGCCCTGGCTCGGAATGCCCGAGTTCCCCTACTTCGCGTCGCCCGTCGACTGCCGAAAGGTCGACCAACGCCCGAAAGGGGCGGTGGTCGCGCACCAGTGGGACTTCTGCGGGGGCTGGCACTTCATCGGGCCGGTGAGCCGGCACTTCAAGGCTGCGGAGGGCGACTGGCCGACGGCCGAGCGCTGCGTCGCACAAGGCGCGGCGGAGCTTGCGAACGCCGCGACGCTCAGCGGCCACCCGGTGTTCGCCGTCCCGCTCTACGACGGGCTTGTGGGACCCGGGTACCCGAACCCCTCGTTCACGTACGGCGTCCCGGACTCACGGCAATGGATAGGCGATGTCGACGACGTCCTCGTCGTCCCGCGCGCGCTGACCGAGGATGAGGTCCGTCGGGCCATGGGCGAGGGCGCCGGGTCTGTTGCGGGAGCGGTAGCTGCGTGGGGCTTCGACGGGGGCACCGCAGCCAGCTCCGAGCCGGAGGCGGTTGGTCCGGTCGAATGGACCCAAGGGCCGCGCGGCAAGGCCGCGAGCCTGCGTGAAGAATGCGCGTTCCTCCGTACCGAGTCGCCACTCGCACTCGACAGCGACGCTTTTACGATCGGCCTCTGGGTCCGGCCGGCCGCCAAGCAGCGCACGTGGGCGAACATCGTGTCCAGCCACAACAACGACGGAGCCACTGGGCTGCGGGGAGTCTCCATCGAGCAGGCGGGGGACCTTCAGAACGCCTACTACCTCATCGTCGGAGTCGGTGACCGGTGGGTGGGGACGGACGTGGTCACACAGCTTCAGCCGGAGCAGTGGCAGCACTTCGCAGTGGTGCGCGATGGCACCACGATCACGCACTATCTCAATGGGTCAGTGTCCGCCACCGGCAAGGTCCCTGACACGAAGCTGAGCCGCGCAACCGATCTGCTACGGATCGGCCAGTGGGCGCGCGGAGACGTGGGTCAAGACGACAGGATGCCTCGCTTCGTCGACCGCTACCAGCGCTTCGTCGCCTTCGAGCTTCCGAAGCGACACAAGCTGGCGTTCGCGCGCTCGGTGGACATCGCGGACTACTACGTCCGCCACTTCCACCGAACTCCTCGGACCGTGTTCGTGAGTAGCTCCGACCACTTGCTATACGACATGTGGTGGCTATGCACGTGGGGCGGGCAAGGCATCCTCGTTCCGCGCGAGCGCATCCCGTGGGAGACGCGCGTGTCGTCCGTCCTCGCCCAGCGCGACGCGGGCCCGGGCCTGAAGGACCCTCTGTCGAGCGAGTACATCCTGGTCGAGGACCAGAAGCGCTCGGTCCGCTTCGAGCGCGAGTGCCCCAACCCGATCTGGTGGTTCGAC
>Ga0315280_10001151_pt1 | contig 46633 bp, 36 predicted proteins | sample YL17G06_40_MG_FD_203697 | JGI IMG/M metagenome (GOLD analysis project Ga0315280, IMG submission 203697) | Sediment microbial communities from Yellowstone Lake, YNP, Wyoming, USA - YL17G06_40 | ecosystem: Environmental > Aquatic > Freshwater > Lake > Sediment | place: USA: Wyoming | collected... | reverse complement strand
CATAAGCAGACGACACAGTCAAGTAATACTGAGTCTTCCAGTTCCAGGTGATGTTTGAAGGCTGGGTCATAGTGAAGGTCACGGTTGTACCGGACCCTGAACCTGCAACACTACCCGTCCCATTCCAACCCGTGCAAACATACCGTGTTCCAGAAGGACCAGACACAGGAGAAGCAACAGACGCAGTTACGCCAGTCCCAGAATCAAACCAACCACTCGTCGGAGTAGGCGAATCAAAAGCAGAAGACACGGTTAGGTAGTACTGTATGATGTAGTGCGCTGTTGCCGTGTGGTTGGCAGTCATTAAGACCGTGATTGGGTTCACTCCGCCGCCGCGTGAAGTTCCGTCAACATCCCAATAGTTGAACCTGTAGCGAGCGTAGCTTGAAACGTTGACGTATGTTGGAGCTGTCAACACAATATTGGTGTCATTTACGTACAGACCTTGACCGGGAATCGTTGTAATGCCCAACGGGTCGGTTTTGACAGTCAAACACCATTGCTGAGTAGGCGGGGGACAAAAGATGCCCATCATTATCGGCGAGCATTCGCTGGATGTGATGTATTTCGCCTTTATTACGTAAGCTGATGCGCTGGAATCCCAGTACGGTTTCCCATATTGTGAGAAACTGTAGGCCACGGAGCGTCCGTGATCTTCGTCGTATCTATAGTATGTGCTTGTGTCGTTTGGCCAGTATACCGTTTGGGATCCCCATTGGATCTTGAAGAAGACATACATGGTTGATGGATGAATATCGAATTCTATGTTTGTTGCGTTGTCTAGAAGGATAGAGGCAGTAAAAGCAGGGTTTCGGTACTGTTTGGCTTGATTCGGTTGTGTCACGTTGTCGTATTCCACGGTTATGCCTGGATCGTAAGATCTTGCTGGGGCTTTGACCCATGCTGTTCCATTATTATAGTATATGGTTACTTGTACATTTCCAAGCGGGATTACAGTGTTGCCGACACATACTCTGAAGCTAACCTCCTTTTGCACTTGAACGACAGCTACCGCAATGTCTGTTAGGCCATTGTTATCGATGACAGTTAGTTGTACAGTGTAGTTTCCGTCAATTGGATACGAATGAGTTATTATCGGGTTTGAGGCTGTTGTTACGATTCCATCACCAAAGTCCCAACTGTAACTAGCAACCCAGCCTCCTGGCGCTAAGCTTGTCGAGGCATCAAAAGTTATGATGTCATCGGGTCCTGGAATGGCTGGTGAATACGTAAAAGATGCCGTTGGAGCTTGACCGGGGTAAGAGGACTTCACAAGAATCGGCAAGACTGCCATGAGAATACATAGGAATACTATTACGAATAGACGAGACCGCAAACTCTACGTCCCCTTCTCCCTCGACAGTGTTATATACAGTCTTGAAGCTTCTTAAGCATTGTGGAAGTTAGTTCTATATGATAGTATTTCTTGTTGCAAATAAAACAAAGAATAAAGATGGGCAAATCATATCGGCCTGGTCGGCTTGAGGACGGATATCTTATTACTTGAAAGATACACGACGACCAAAACCGCAAGCAGGGTTTTTGCACTATGCCACGCGCTTACATCTTTGCAGCTATGATGACACTATGTCTAGGGAATTTCTTCGGTTTTTCTAGCCGCGGTGCCGTAAAGTTCGAGTTCATCGCTTCAGCTTCAATATGTCCTTGGGAAGCTGTGCTGTCATAGGTGCGCTCTCAAGAACGCTCTAGTTCTCAGTTCCTCGAATTAGACCTATGGCTCCGCTGAGTATTGCTGGTATCGTGAGTACTATGCCAGCGGGATTTAGCCAATCTAAGATTTTGGGTTGTGAGAATGCTGAGTAGTAAATGTATATGAGGGCTGAGATTATGCCGCCCGTTACGTTGATTTTCGCTCCTTTTTGAGTGTGACCTTTCAGTATCAGGTAGCTTCCATAAATGAGCGCCAAAAGTGCTATCGCAACTGCAACGCTTATGGTCCAGCTTTGGAACCCTTGATCTTGGATGTTCGATATGCTTGATATTGTTGAGAGGAGGTAGAAACCTATTAGGATGGAATCTGCTGCGCCAATGAAACCTAGAAAAGCTGTGATCACGGCTAAGCGTGTTGGTGATTTTTTGCTTTTTTCGGTTCCTTGCATTTCCGCTTCCTCCTTTGGCTGTGATTTCATATAAGCTTATTAACGCGTCATTTAAGATATGTCACTCTTTAACGTTTTGGAAGAAAAAAAGGGTGATTCTGTTTTTTACAAGTGCACACGTGCACGTGCTACTAGGATGGCTACTGCTATGATTACCGCTAGTATTGAGATTATGATTGCTGCATAGAGTGTCACGGTCGCCATTGATTGTACGTTGCCGAGCTTAATGTTGACGTCCCCCAGACCTGTCGATAGAGTTGCAGTAGTTCCGCTGATGCTTGCCACGTTTGCCTTAAGATTCGCTACATCTGTTTGTATGAGCCCTAGTGTTGAGCTAAGTGTTGCAACTGTTCCTTCCACGCTAACTACTTTTGCGTTTACGGCTGTGAGGTCTATTTTGATTTGATCAAGACTTGGCAGTACGACTGTAGCGATGTTGTCCTTTATCTCCGTCACTGAAGCGCCTAGTCCTTCCAGTGTCGAGCTGATTAGAAAGCCCTTGAGTGTTGTTCCTTCTGCTTCGTAGAATTCGCCTTCAACGAGTAGAGTGTAGGTTCCTCCATGTGCAGTTGGAGGTATCGCGTATGCTATCCTGTACAGTCCTGTTGACACGTGTTGTATCTCATCAGTCAGGTCGGTAAACAACGATCCATCGTAGTACAAGTAGGCTTTGATGTTCGTCGTATCAACTGCTTTGCCGTAGTCAGAAGTGAGTATGTTGAATTCCGCTTGTTCGCCTCTGAAGTAAATGGTTCCTACGTCGACGTCAATGTTTATTGGTGTACGGGGCAACTGAAGAGGCATGACCTCATAATTCCCATTTACTTGATCATGGGGAATGTCAATGGTCAGCGGCGCTAAAAACATACTCTCTGTGAACTCTAGGATGCAGGATTCCGAAGACTGCGGGGCAATGGGTTGATAGATGGCTCTAAAGGTGATTGTTGCCAAGGTTCCAGTTCCAGTCGGAAACGTTGTCCATTCATCAAACGTGCCAGTGTCAAAGTTCGGGTATATTAGGTCCATAGCTTTTACGACGCCTCTTCCGTCAGGTAAGTCCTCGACGAAGGATTTGAAGAGGGTTCCTTTCAGATTCCATCTTGGATCTGTAAAGAAGGGCCCTTCTGTCACTGAGACTACTTCGAGTAATGTCTTGTTGTAGGCTAGGAAAAAGTCAGCAGCTACGAGTTTTTGGCTGGAAGTTATGTCGTTTATCGTCACGCTCACCTCGAAAGTCTTGTCCACGTAGTTAGGCCAGACTGCATATGGAGAGCGGACGTTTAGTTCTGGTTCGACTCTGATCGATGGATTTGTTTGAGCGTGCACACCAGTGAAGGTGGTTAGGTATAGGAAGACAAATAGTAGCATTAACGGCAATGATTTCTTCTTCATTCTTTCACCCGGATTTGTTCTGGAAGCAAGTTCTATGATCTGCGTTAAAAGATTTCTGAATTTGAAATCTTTATTTACGATATTTGTTTGTAATTCACTCTCTCAGACTGACATATTAGTTTCACTTGATTCCAATAAACGTTTCTTCTGCATCAAATTTGACAGAATTATTCTTACCTTAGGCAAACCCGAAGAGAAAAAAGGGGTTAGCGGATTATCGATGACTGGAAAACGTCACTTTTCTTGCAAGAATTGTGATTGCGGCCAAGCACATCAGCAATGCGACGATCGTTATGCCTGAGAATTCCGGTATTGTGTAAGTGCTGTCGTAGGAGGTTAGGGCAATCTTCGTTCCGTCAGGTTGCTGGGCGTAGGTGTCCATTGTACCCGAGGGGTAAAGGTCAACCAGCCCGATCATGCTCGTGTAGGTTTCCCCTGAGGGCGGAACGGTCATCACCTGAAACTCAACCCACGCCAGACTGCCATAGCCTGGGCCACGGGTCAGTCCAAGCATCCACGACTCAGCATCCAAAACAGAATCATGTGTGGTGTTATACGTGCTATACGTGGGCGACAATGGTATAGTCGTCACATTGTGGAAGAAGTCACTCTTGTCACCGGCTGTGTAGCCAGTTCCAGTTGCGTTCAGGTGACTTTTGTTATAAACAAGGTTGAACTGCCAGCTGGCCGAGTCTATAGTCAGATTTATGAAAACTGTGACGTTGAACTTGTAGCCGACTCCTGCGCTTGTGCCTCTCAAATCAACTGACGAAGGCTCTATCCACATAGCATCTCCATTTTGGGGTTCCGTGGGCACATCTGCATGTACTAATGGTATCGCTAGCATCAGCACTGCAAAGGTAATGACACTTAGAGTTTTCCATTTTCCGTTCATGATTTTTCCCCTATTGCCGTATGTAATATGATCGTTAAGTTAAAAGTCTTTCCATCATGTAAAAAGGGGGGAGGAGGGGTTTGGGAGGGTAGGCTTTTCCAAAGTTCAGTGCTACCAAGAGCACGCGCGCGAGAGGAAGCTACGGGTCCGTATAGGTTTTTCCGAAGTTTTGAGCTGCTAGGAATACGTCGTCGACTCTGATTTTTCCGTCGCCGTTTATGTCTGCGTAGGGGTTCCATCTGGGGTCGCCCGGTTGGCTTCCGAACGCTTGGGCGACGGCTAAAATGTCGTCGATGCGAACCTTGCCGTCTCCATTTAAATCACCAACCATCCATACGATCAAGTTTCCGTCAATCAAAACGTTGTCGGTGGTGTTGTAGTCGAACGGTGCGGCTGCTTGGCCTGAAATCGTATAGTTTATGTAGAGTTTTACTCCTGCTGTGTTCAGTGTGAAAACCTTACTGATGCTCGTGTTGGGAGCTAGGTCGATGATAGAGACGTTTCCCACCATGTTTGCGTCGTAGAATGCCATTAAGTTGAAGGATTCAGTCACCTCTCCGACGTTCTTAGCGGTCACTGTTATGTTTACGAGCATTCCTTCATAGGCCCATGTGCGGGACGTGGTGACGTTTATGACTGCCACATCTCGTATATGTGTGAGGATTTGCACTTGGCCGTCTGCGAGATAGTTGTTTGTAGTGTTGTACTCGAAGGGGACTAGGGATGCTTGAGCCGATATCGTGTAGTTGTTCTCAGCGATTCCGCTTGTGTTCCAGTTGAAGGTTAAGACCGTGCTGAATTTCGAGGGAAGGTTCGCCACTGGAAGGGTGCCGATGGTGTTGCTGTCGTAGTAGGCTGTTACGCTGAATGCTTCACTGACGTTGCCCAGGTTGCTCACTGTGACCTGCACGCTGACAGGCCATCCTTGATAAGCCCAGTCAGTTGATGTAGTGATGTCAGTTATGGCTACGTCGTGTATTGCTGTGATTACTTGTACGATCCCATCTACGTAAACATTGTTGGTCGTGTTGAAGTAGCTCTCGTATGGCACTAGTGATGCTGTGCCGGTTATGGTGTAGTTTCCCACAGGCACGCCTGTCGTGTCCCAGAGAAAGGACACTGTTGTCTCCGTGTTCGGAGCTAAGTTGGTTACCGGAGCCGTTCCTATGACGGTGCTGTCGTATGACGCGCTTACGCTGAAGCTTTCCGTGATGTTTCCCAGGTTTGCGACGGTGACGTTGATGTTGTCCTTCCAGGTTTGATAGACCCAGTCGACCGCGGGAACAACGTTAGTCACTGCTACGTCGCGTATTATGTTGGCGAATAATCCGTCGAATTCGCTGTGTTCCACTTGGCTTCCTGTCGAGTTTAATAATTCAGTGTCAGTCAGCCTTAGAGGCGATATTCCATACGAGTTCACATGGAAGCGAATGGTGATCAGCGGCGAGGGCGAAACTGAGCTTATCGGCGTCGAGTAGTAGAGGCTCATCCATGCGAACCCTGCACTTGCGTTTCCAGTAATGAACGCCGTTGGATATTCTTCTTCAACCCTGAGAAAATCAAAACCTATCCAGTTCAAGATGATAGGGTCGTAGGTAAAATTGAACGTGCAGACTTGTATGTTCGTGAAGTTTACCATTGTGATGTTAACGGCGAACACAGATGAAGGCCTCAGCGTCAGGTCAAAGATTTCCGGAGGATCAACATAGAGTTTACATTCGCCTAATGGACGAAAAACCGAGCGCAAATCGTAGTTCGCATCCATCGTCACTAGGATCGGATTCGCTGAACCTGCGTTCGTTCCGTTAAGAAGCCAGTTGCCAAACCCGTATCCCGCATCTGCCGTGGCTAGAACGGGCACAATTGTGCCTTTGTTATACTGGACAGCGCCAGTAACATTTGTGAAGCCTCCTGCTGTTGACGTTACATCAAGCGTGTATTTAACGGCTGGTCCGCCTGGTCCTGTGATCTGATACGTGCCGCCAAAGGCGTTCAGAGGAAGCTTAGTTCCATCTGGCTGTTGCGCGTAGGTCTCCTGCGTACCCTCAGGATAAACATCGATCAAGGCAATTGGGCTTGTATAGTTTTCGCCTGAAGGTGGAACAGACATCACCTGGAACTCGATCCACACGAGGCTACCGTAGCCCGGACTGCGTGTTGGACCCGTCATCCAGGTCTCGGCATGCAGAACATAATTGTAGGTGCTGTTGATCGAGCCGAAGGAAGGTACCAAAGACAGCGTGGAGATGTTGTGGAAGAAGTCGCTCTTGCCTCCAGCTGTGTAGCCTATTCCCGTCGCGTTCAGGTAATCTTTATCATAGGCCAGTTTGAACTCCCAGGCAGCAGATGATTCTGTCAAGTTTATCCAGACTGTCACGTTGAACTTGTAGCCAACTGAAACTGGTGGAGATGACAAATTGACGAGCGAGGGTTCGACCCATATCGCATCACCTGCATGTGGTGATGTCGGTGCAGTTGCGTGTGCTTGCAACATTAGTGGCACTGATACGAGCGTCAAGGAAAGCAAAAGCACCAGAGTTGCATTTAGAATCTTTGCTTTTTTCATAATGCTTTCTCCTTTCTCAAGCTGCTGATTAGAGCCAGACTGTACAGTAAACTTAAACCTTTCGGAATATGCTTACAATGGCCTTATTTGTAGTGCACGCGCTGTAAAGGGGGGGTTACGGAAGGCAGCCTTTTCCAAAGTTCCGTGCTACTAGGAGCAAGTCGTCGACTCTTATTTTTCCGTCGCCATTCACGTCAGCGCTCGGGTTCCATCTTGTATCGCCTGGCATGCTTCCAAACGCACTTGCGCCTATGAGCACATCATCGATGCGCACAACGCCGTCTCCATTTAGGTCGCCCAGAAGCTGTACTCTTACCTGACCATCGACAAATTCATTGTTGGTTATGTTTATTTCGTATGGAACTATTGAAGCTTCCGCACTTAACGTGTAGTTGCGACAGGGTGAAGTGCCGTGAGCATCCCAGACGAATACGACCGTAATGGTAGCGCCTGGTTGCAGGTTCTGTACTATAGAGTTTCCTATTTCAGTATGGTCGTATCTGGCTGTCACGGTGAATGTTTCGTTCTGCATTCCGAGGTTTGCGGCAACTACGCTGACGTTTATGCTGAAGCCTTCGTAGGTCCAATTTCTGGACGGATAAACGTCGATTATTGCGGCATCTCTTATCAGTGTGGCGAAGAACCCGTCTTCCTCTTGGTGAGATATAGGTCCGCCAGTTGAATTGGCAATTTCCGTGTTGTGAAGGTCTAAGATTGTTGATCCGTAGGCCTCAACGTGAAACGTTATCGCAATCAATGGAGAGAGCGCAGTGGACACCGATGTTGGATAGGTGAGTTCAACCCACATAAATCCTGCGTTGTTGTCCAGTATCATTCGTGGGCTTGGAACCTGATTTTGAACTTTGAAAAGGTTCAGCCCAAAGAATCCTATTACGCCAGAATCGTAAGTGAAGTTGAACGTGCACACTTTCATGTCTGTAGCGTTTGCAATCGTGATGTTAATAGCAAAGAAGGATGAAGGTCTCATACTGGGATCGATGATGGAGGAGGGATCGACATACAGTTTGCATTCACCTGGCGGAGGTGGCCCAGATGCGGAACTGATTCGGTACATGCTGCTAGAAACGCTCAGAATAATCTTGGTTCCATCCGGTTGCTGCGCATAGGTTTCTCCTGTGCCCTCAGGGTATACGTCAGTCAGCCCAATCATGCTTGCGTAAGCTTGGCCTGAGGGCGGAACGGTCATCACTTGAAACTCAACCCATGCCAAACTGCCATAGCCCGGACCTCGCGTCGGACCCATCATCCATGACTCAGCGGCCAGAACATAATCGTAGGTGGCACTGAGTGAGCCAAATTGTGGGCTCAAGGGCAGAGTTGTGAGGGTGCGGAAGAAATCACTCTTCGTGCCCGCCGTGTAGCCGCATCCTGTTGCGTTTAAGTGATTTTTGTCGTAGGCCAGCTTGAACTCCCAGGCAGCAGATGATTCGGTCAGGTTTATCCAGACAGTCACGTTGAACTTGTAGCCAACTGAAACTGGGGGAGATGACAAATTAATCATCGAGGGCTCGTTCCACATCGCGTCAGCTACATGTGGCTCTGTTGGAACGTCCGCTTGTGCAAGCAGTACGAGTGGCACCGAGATGAGCGCAAAGGCGAGCAAAAGCGTCAACCCTGCTTTCAGAATCTTCGCTCCTCTCACAATACTTTTCTCCTTTCTCGAGTTACTAATTAAAGCTATTCTCTCCTCATAGATCTAAACCTTTCGGCATGCGCTCACGGGAATCCCACTTGTCGTTAGACAAGCCGAAAAAACGGTAGCTCGCGTGATTATTCGAAGCGATTGCAAAAGCTTCCTTTCTCAAATGAAACGGTGTGTTCCTATGGATTCGGAATATCGCATGGACACGTTATGAAACTCGATAGTCTATCTGTTTCAAGAAGCGCGCGCTGTGGGGATGCTATTTGCCGAAGTGTAGGGCTATTGCGAGTATGTCGTCAACTCTGACTTGTCCGTCGCTGTTCACGTCAGCATTGGGGTTCCATCTTGAGTCGCCCATTTTACTGAAGAAGGCTTTTACAGCTATGAGTACGTCGTCAACGCCTACATGTCCGTCTCCGTTTATATCGTACTTGTTTGTTGAAGGCGGTCCTGTGGGGGTAAAAACGGCTTGCAGGTTGTAGCTTGCATTCATCGTTATCTGAATAGGGTTCGCCGAACCTACGCTGGTCCCGTTAAGAACCCAATTGGTGAAAGTATATCCTGAGCTTTGAGTGGCAAGAATGTACACGATGCTGCCCGAAGCATACTGGAACACGCCTGACGCGTTGGTGGAACCGCCCACCGTCGACGTCACGTTCAAGGTGAATGCGGGCGTGAAGATTGCTCGAAGGTCATAGCTGGCGTTCATCTTTATCTGAACAGGGTTCACCGAACCAACATTCGACGCGTTAAGAAGCCAATTACCAAAGATATATCCAGAGTTCGCCGAGGCAAGAACATACACGACTGTGTTCTCATTATACGTGACAACGCCGGACGCGTTAGTGGACCCTCCAACCGTAGAAGTCACGTTCAACGTGAACATGACGGGGATGAAGATTGCTCGAAGGTCATAGCTGGCGTTCATCTTTATCTGAACAGGGTTCACCGAACCAACACCAGTCCCGTTAAGAAGCCAATTGCTGAACACATATCCAGAGTTTTTGGTGGCAAGAACGTACACGATACTGCCCGTAGCATACTGGAAAGTGCCAGACGCGTTTGTAGAACCTCCAGTCGTAGAAGTCACGTTCAAGGTGAATGCGGGCGTGAAGATTGCTCGAAGGTCATAGCTGGCGTTCATCTTTATCTGAACAGGGTTCACCGAACCAACATTCGACGCGTTAAGAAGCCAATTACCAAAGATATATCCAGAGTTCGCCGAGGCAAGAACATACACGACTGTATCTTTGTCATACTGGAAGACGCCTGTTGCGTTCGTGGAGCCTCCAACAGTTGAAGTCACGTTCAGTGTGTTCTTGGCCGCTGGCGGGCCTCCAGGGGCAGTGATCGTATAGGTGCTACTGAAAGCGTTCAAGACAATTTTGGTTCCGTCTGGCTGCTGTGCGTACGTTTCCTGGGTACCCTCAGGATAAACATCGGACAGTGCAATCGTGCTCGTGAGGGTCTGGCCTGCAGACGGAACGGCCATCACTTGAAACTCAACCCATTCTAGGCTACCATAGCCTGGAGTGCGCGTGGGGCCCATCATCCAGGACTCGGCGCACAGGACAAAATCGTGAGTAGCGTTGACCGAGCCGAACGTCGGAGATAGGGGCAGCGTTGTGATGTTCTTGAAGAAGTCGCTCTTGTCGCCCGCCGTATAGCCCGTGTTCGTCGCGTTCAGCTGAGTCTTATCATATACCAGCTTTAACTCCCAAGCGGCAGATGATTCGGTCAGGTTTATCCAGACTGTCACGTTGAATTTGTAGCCAACTGAAACCGTTGATGTAGACAAACTGACCAGCGAAGGCTCGGTCCACATGACGTCACCCGCATGAGCCTCTGTTGGAATAGCCGCGTGTACAGGCCACGCTACTTGTGCTGAGACAATTGCTATAATAACGATAAATGATAATACCTCTTTCTCGATCTTGGTATTTTTCACTTTGTTCTCTCCCTTCCCATGTTGCCCAATAAAATAGTTGCCTCATTAATCTTAAGCTTTCTGGATGAATCTTCTAGCCGATTCTGATCTATTATCTGTGCGTAATGTCAGAGTCAATTGTATTCGGCGATTTTTCGAGCGTTCTAGGAAAAAAAGGTGGAAGTGGGGAATCCTATGTCCATGGACCTTCGCCGAAGTGTGACGCGGTTTCCCGTATGTCGTCTATTCGTATTTTGTCGTCATCGTTCAAGTCAGCGTTGGTGCTGTAGAGGAAGCCCGTTATAGGGTGAGGTGGCCCGCCACGGTTCGTTCCGAACCTGTTCGCACTGTCAAGTATGTCGTCGACTCTGACTTTGTGGTCGCCGTTGAGGTCGCCTTTAAGCGTGACCAAAACCATGCCGTCACTCATGCTGTTGTTGGTCAGATTCAGTTCATACGGAAGTGGGTCCGTCGTGGCACTTATGTTGTAGTTGCTCTTGGCGAAGCTAGTGTATGATGTATCCCAGCTGAACGTAACCACTGTGGAAGTGCTGCCAGCCAGTGCAACGTCCTGTACTCCGATCTGTGTTGAGTTGGCGTAAGCTCTGACCTTGAACGTTTCAGGTGAAGTGCCCCGATTGGCCACGGTCACGTTCACTCTCATAGTGAGGTTCTGGCCGACAGTTGACATTGAAGGCGTTCCGGCTCCAGGTCCCGACCATATGCAGCCAGCTTTTGAGTTGGTGACGTTTGTTATGGCACCATCTGGGATGGGTGACGTTACAACCGCATATTCTATCACTGCAAAGAATGGAGGCGTCGGGCGCCAACTTGCAAAGTTGAGTATCGTCCAGTTGCCGAGCAGAGGGGGCAACGGCGGAAAGGGCGGGCTGATCCATGTGACACTGTAGATGTCTTGGGAAACGAATCTTGCGTCATTGTGCGTTATATACGGTGGTTCTGGGCCATGCGCATGTGGGAACGGGATGCGACCTTCTGGGATCATGCCTGTTTCGAATGCGTCGTTGACTGGGTCACTCAATGCTATCTTGAGATCGGCAGAGTCAACGCCTGCCACAGTGACGAAATGTGCGCCTGGTTCACGATACCACGATCCCCCAGAAAACATATAGTATCCGACAAGCAGAACAACATCTTGACATTTTTCGACCTCCTTTTCAATGTAGTAGTAGTCAGGTGCAGCGACAGTGTGTTCGAAGAACTTACCCGTCATGCCAAAGTGGTTGGCTACAAGCATTGCGTCTTGCCCGTCGACCTTGTTGTCTCTTGTGCCAGGTCCTGTCACAGTTTCTGGCCAGATGTCTGCGGCAAGATTCCACGTCGGCAACAAGGGATTGGAACCAAATGCGGCACCTACTATGGTGGCATCTGTGCTGTTGACTATACCATCTCCGTTGACGTCCCCAAGCGGGTTAACGCCAGACCATGAAAGGTACTGTGTCAGTCCAGCCTGCATGTCGAGGACGTTTGTTCCACTGTGCACCAGACCTGTTCGCCTTCCATCAGTGTCCATCAGCCAAGCTAAATGCTCAACAAAGGGTTGCACGTTCCTTGAGTCGTGGTCGTCCCAAGCTCCATATGCGCGTACTAGCGGGAACCCGTCGTTGATATTCGGCGGAGCAACTGGAGACGGTTCAAACTCTGAGTCCAGCCACCAGAGCGAGTTTGCACATGCGACTGGGCCGCAGTGGCTCCAAGCGCCCCCAGCATCTTGCCAAATGTAGGTTCCCCATTGTCTCTGATCAAAGTCAGGCATCCCGGCCGGCACATAGTCAATATATTCAGGTTTCCAGTACCATGTGGCAGCAGTTACCTTCCAAGATTGAAGCGTTAGACTGGCGAGTAGTGCGAGAAGCATAAGAGTGAAGATGTAGACTCTGTAATGCGTTCCATTGCCTTTCATTTTTCTCCCTTCTCCTTTTCTATTCTGGAAGAAACAGCATATTCCCTGCTACGAGGGCATACCGTCTCTTCTAGCAAGCAGAATAACATTAGGTTCTTTCGTGATTTAAAGTTTTTGTGAAACATTGTTCTAGCCTATAATTCACTGTGTGATGCTTCCTCGCTTTTTTGCCATCGCTTGCCCGCAATTCCCTAGTTTGACGAGTGTGAATGGACGAGGATGGTTACAAGAATGATGAGCGGTGGCCTAAGTGAATATGGTGCACGGAGCGCGCGCGGCATTTCTTAAGATACAATATATCGCTTTGCAGATTATACAGGAATATTGCACAGGGCAATAAATAGCGCCCTTTTTCTAGATTATTCAACGTTAGAGATCATACTGCCTACACCACTGTAGTTAAGCTAGTGATCTGGACGTTAGCACGGATAATGTTCAGGCATCCGTGCAGGTCAGGAGAAGCGAAGATGCAGAAGACGCAGGAAACCTCTCGTCGGGCAAGTTCTGTAGCGACAGCAATGCTATTGATAATTGTGGCTGGTTCAGTACTTACGTGCATAGAATCCGTGTCAGTACGTGCCGAATCACAAGTCATCATCGATTTGTTCACGCAGAAAAAACCATTTGATGGAAAGGGAATAAATCAGTCAAGCGACATGTTCGGCCCGAACGAGATCGTGAAGTTGTACGCAATGGTTCTTACCAACGGGATGCCTGCAATGGGGAGTCTCGTCACGTTCGAAATAAACGGGCCAACTGGTCCTCCCAGTGAAATCAGGTTCTTCAGAACTGCTGAAACGAACTCTAGTGGAATTGCGGAAACCGTATTCTCCCTTGCTGCAATAAATCAAACTAATTCCTTTGGAACATGGGATGTTGTTGCGAGTGTTGAGAAGGCTGGAAAGGTTCACCAAGATTTTTTGACATTTCGGGTGTACTGGTTGGTTGAATTGCTTTCAGTCAGAACAGTCGGCCAGAACCCCCAGAATTCGACGGGATCGCCTTCGACTCGTCAATCTTTCGGAATAGGCGGCTACGTGGGCATCGAAATCGTGTTGAAGAACAACGCCATGTCACAAAAGAATCCCGACATAGCCATGTCCATTTCTGATGAACTGGGCCTAGTCATAAATTCTTCTTTTGTCAAAAACTTTGCTTTGGTTCCTTCTGGAAGCCTCGTCTACGTGTATGAAACCATGCTGATTCCCAAGTTTGGCGTGCCAGGAAATGCAACAGTTTTCGTGGAAGCACTGGATAATAACAGTGTGGCATATTGTCCCCAAGTGTCAACTGGTTTCTGGATAACGATCTATGATGCTATCTTTCCAGAGTTCACAGACAATTCAGTATACTGCGCTAACATTTCGCCCTCGGTTGTCAAACCAAATATGGATACTAATGTGAATATCATGCTGAGGAATGAAGGAACAGTTCTTACGAGCAATATTCATGCGCGTGTTTATGTGAATGATTCATTGTTAGCAGAGAAACTTGTTCCATTCTTGGGTCCTTACGAATCCGTATTCTTCACCATAACGTGGAACACAAGCGGTTATAGTGAAGGGAAATATGTGATCTCTGCTGATGTCCCCATCGTTCCAGAAGAAGCAGATCTTTCTGACAACGCCTGCACAGATTTTGTGGAGATAAGAGTCGTTAGGGAGCATGACATAGCAGTTACCAACATAGTAGCATCACCTTCAGTAGGCTACGTAGGCGACAACGTTTCAATTGTCGTTACGACAGTTAACCTGGGAGACGCGACGGAGACTTTTGACGTAACATTGTACCAAAATGGAACTGAAATCGCCACTTCCGAAGTGTCAGCCATCAGCCCTAACCAGAGAATAGCATTGAACTTCACTTGGAGCACCTCTAACGTGGCAGAAGGAAGTTACGTCATAGGAGCTTCAGCAGAGCCTGTTCCTGGAGAAGTCAACGTTGAAAACAATGTCTTCACGGACGGGATAGTGACGCTCTTAACAAGACCCAGCCACTACATTCGAGACATTGCGGTGACTGGGCTTTCCGCAAACCCAGTCGAGACTCAAGTTGGGCAAAACATAACCGTAGCAGCGGTTGTTGCAAACTTCGGCAATACTTCAGAGACTTTTAACTTGACACTGTTCTACGATTCAAACATTATTCAGGTAATCCCTGTTGTTTCATTACCTGCGCATTCGCATGAAACCAGGTTATATCAATGGAACACAACGGACGTCGCAGTGGGCACTTACAAGGTGAGAGCCAGTGTTACGATCCTTGAAGGCGAAGTGAACAATGAAAACAACAATTTCGATGACGGATACGTTGCAATTCAGACCTTCGAGGTTATCAATATGCACCGTGCCCTTGTCTACCTAGTGTTTTCCATGTTTATTCTGGCATTAATAGCGAGTTTACTTTTACTTTTGCTCATCTGCTATTTTAGGAGACGTCGAAAGAAGCTTCCGCGACGAAATTACATTGCCGTTGCTCACTCCCACATTTGACAAGGAAAGCGCACGTTGCTTTATCCTCTTTTAGAGTAGTGCTGACAAAGGCCATGCCTGTCTTTGTAACTGGACAACTCCGTGAAGGGTTGACGCGAGGCGCGCGTGAGGGCCTGCTCGTCGGTTACGGTATCCAATAGTTTGGATTGGATTCATCCAGCCCGAAGTGTCGCGATACTATTAGTATATCGTCAACGCGAACTTTGCCGTCCCCCGTTGCGTCCGCGCGTGGGTCCCAGCCTGGATCTGGGGGATTCTTGTATGGGGGACCGTTCAATCCGAAGTGCTGCGCCACTAATAGTATGTCGTCAACGCGGATTTTGCCGTCCTGGTTTACGTCCCAAAGAGGACGTGTTCTGTTTTGAACCTGTAAGAGGTAAGAAACTGCAGCTGTTCGGCTCACGTCATCTGTAATAGTCAAGGTAACTGCATAGTTGCCCGCCTGAGCAAAGTTGTGGGTTATCACGGGAGTGCTGACTTTGATGATGGGTGTGCCGTCAGCAAAGTTCCAGGTGTAGTTGATAATGGCGCTGAACCGTTGTCCGTTTGCGCTCCAACCTGTTTGAGAGGAAGAGGCGTCGAGAGTGACTATTGTGGTATTGAAGATCTGCTGCGGGTCCCACGTGAAGTTGGCTGTCGGACCGATTTCCGGCACGACTTTGATGGGTTTGGAGGTGGTTGACCATAGTCCTTCATTGTCGGTTACGTTCAGGTCTACTACGAAAGTTCCAACGTGCGGAAATGTGTGATTCGTCAATGGACTAGTGCTCTCTGTTTGCTGCGGGTTGTAAAGATCGTTGAATGTCCACTTGTATTTTGTTATGTTGTCGTTGTAGCCTTCTGCAGATGATGAAGAGGCGTCAAACCTTATGCTCATGTTTTGGTATGCTCTGATGGGCGTATACGTGAAGGCTGCCTGTGGAGGGCATGGTTCATCTTGAACGGTAAATTGCGTGTATGAAGATGTCTTGAGGGTGTAGCCCTTCCGTGCCGTCACATAGACTGGATAGGTCTCTGGAAGCTCATCCTTGCTAGGCGAGATTTGAAAGGCTATGCTGTACTTGCCGAGTGAAGAACCATCGCTTGTGTTCGGCGGACGATTGGGCGGGCCCACTTCCAAATTTCTTGTTACGTAGAATTCGGCCGCTCTTTCTGGCGAATACGCAGTGCCTCCATTCATTGGCAAGTCGTCGAGGAAGTTGACAAAGATTAAGCCTTTTCCGCAGTAGGCCCACTCTGGAATGGGAATCGGCCCGAAAATGGCAGTTGTCTGACTGCTGGATGCGAGAAAAAGAGGACTGTACGTAGCATATATGGGTATCAGATTGCCGTCACACAATGAGACGGTCACGTATCCGGAAAGGCCAATTGCCATGAGGTTGTTTATGTCAGCAGAAACTTGCACCATCGAATTGATCAACGCCGCGTCTTTGGGGTTTCCATCGTTGTCTCTCAGTTGGGCGCCTGTGATGCTTGCCCGCCATGTTTCAGTAGGACTGCCAACTGTAACGGTTCTGAACAGGACAGGCTCTGCAGGAACTGTTGGAAGAGGTCTTCGGACTTCAAGAGAAACCAACCCCCATGTAGCTGGTGAACCATCCTCCAGAAGATCTCCTGTAACGTTCACGGTTTCCCTTAAGTAGTAGTTGGGTTTGCTTACCAATGCTGAAACGGATAGCATGCTAGCTAGCGCGCGTGTTCTCAGATGTTAGCACGAGCAAAGGTGCAATCGGCAAAGCTAGACAGAAGATCACGATCATAATTGAACAGATAACACGTTTACTAAGGGATGTCCTAGCCTGCACGTCCACACCTCGTGGCTTTTTTATGACGTTCCGCGAATATTAACATTCTGGAGTAACCCTCCATTAACGTTTCGAGGCTTCGCCGCGCTAGGAAATGTCAGCCTGCACCGAAAGAAGAACCTTATTCGAAAGTTGCAAAGCCTGTTTCCAGCTAATCCTGGTTCTGTTCCCATTGTGTATCTCAGCAGTCTGATCTTTCCTTGTGATCAGGTACTCCTATGGACTGCCGTACTTTCCGAAGGCTTGCGCGACAAGCAAGATGTCGTCCACGCGTACTTTTCCATCTCCGGTCCAGTCGCATACCGGATCCCACCCTGGATCTGGAGGATTCTTATATGGGGGACCGTTCAATCCGAAGTGCTGCGCCTCATACAATACATCATCAACCCGAACCTTGCCGTCACCATTATTGTCACCGATTAGATAGACATTGAACTCCTCTTGTGTCCATGCGTAGGAGAGCTGATATAGCGAGGTCGCTGTAGCCGTGTAGTTGCCCGTGTATCCTCCATAGCCATTCGTGCGAAAAGTCACGTTAAACTCTCCTGGCAAACTCAGCGTACCGAATTCCTCAGAGGCTTGCATTACTCCTCCGCCCCCACTTCCACCTGTAATCGTGAACGAAGTTGAGTTTTCAGGACAGAGTGCATACCCGCCGTTCTTTGGCCAGGCGCTCAGCGCGCTGGCATATGCAAACGCTTGACCCGGCACTGCGTTGAAAGGAACCCCCAGTCCATAATAGTAAGTGGTTACGATAGCATTAGGGTCCATGTCTGCGTTGTACAGATCGTAAACCAGGAACGGCACCATATTCGAGTAAAAGAGAGTTACGGTCAAATTCACATGCTGCGTATTACCCAAATTATTTCTCACAGTCACCTTCAGGCCAAAGGTTCCGCCTGCTTTGAAACTGGATTTCAGGTTGCCACCACTGTCGCAGGTGAAGAATTGCGGAATATCCGCAAACCATGGTGCTGCAGGGGTGCTTCCAGTCGTTAGGGTCCGCACTATGAAAGGTGTGCTGTTGAAAGGATTGTCTATCTCGATTGCCACGAACGCATCCGTCACTGGCACGCCGTTCTTAGTTAGGTTCCCTGGTACAGAAACCAAGTCTCCTAGGTTGTTCTTGTATTTGATGTCTAATGTGACGATGAAACCTTCAGCGCGCACCGTCGGAAGTGCCAAAGCTACCAAGAAGATCATGCAAGAAATGAGCAAGATACGCTTCAGCATCTTCTTCTTTCCTCCACGCTCTCATCATATCGTTTTTTGTTGAGGACTATGGCGTCCAATTTTGTCCAAACCCCACGGCAACAAGCAAGACGTCGTCTACGCGTACTTTTCCGTCTCCGGTCAAATCGCATATCGGATTCCAGCCGGGATCACCCTCACTCAATCCGAAGTGTATTGCCACCAGCAAGACATCGTCAACTCGAACTTTTCGGTCACCAGTCACGTCTGCTAAAAGAGTAACCAGAACGTCGATGCGTCTTGTGGAGTGCTGGTAAGCGAACTGCATGAAATTGTGGGTTGCGTTCTCTGACAGAGTGTGAACGATTTGATTGTCATCGACTTTAACCATCATTCTATCTGAGATTCTAGTTCCGTTGATTATCAATTTTGGAACCACCACGGTTGTTGACCCGTTTGTCCCCGTGGTTTCTGTAGCGCTGAATGATGTTTCTTTCCATGTTTCGTTGACGTAGAATCCCGTGATTGAAGAGTTGCTGTAGACAAGGATCGGATGCGATTGCGTGTTGAACAAGTTTTCATGGAAACCTTGATCGGTGACTTCCACTGTTCCGTCCACGTTGGTGAACGAAATAAGAGTGTAGTCTGGCTGTTGAAGGTAGGTTGTACATAGCCCGCAATCCGATCGCACGATTTCCAACGCTGAGATTCCTGGTGTTAAACATTGAAAGCTTATTTGACATAGAATTCCTGAACCGTTCACGCCGCCAACCGCATTCAAGAAGCAGAACGCCTTAACGTATCCTTTCGTGTTGTTAATCTCCGGCGCAAGCAGATAATAGTTTCCGCCGAAAATGTTGTTAGGAGGAATGGTAACACCTGTGCAGTTAATGATTGAAGGGTTGAAGTCAACGAGCAGCTGCCACGTGGCAAGATTGCTCACGTTGAGAATAGTAACGTTAGTGGTTAGAGGTTGACCCTTTGAAGCATAGCTGTTTACAGGGTCAAGAGTCAATGTTGTTTGCTCCGCGGAGTAGCCGGGAACTCTTCCATAAGACAGGATGACTATTGCAAAAATCGATACGAACACCAAGCTTGTCTTGGACTTCATTGTTCCTCTTCCCCACTTTCATGGTTGAAACGCTGCGTAATTTAAACGTTCCTTATTTCTCGTTGCATCCTGCAGGCTCGGACTATCCATCTGGAGCATGAAATTGTATTTTTTTGAGAATACCAAAAAAGGGGGTGGATTGGATTGTTTGAGGCTTTGCGTCTAAGCTGGTAGTATGTAGATCGCTGCCGTGGCCTGTGGGCCTGCGGCGATCCATTGGGGCACTGGCGGATCTTCAGCTGAATATCGTCCGTCCCAGTATAGTCTTGATGTGGCGACTACTGTTGCTGGGCCGGCTGATGCGAACTTTGGAATTAGCAGACAGAAGTCTCTCGAGTATTCCTTAGGTGTGCAGTATTGTGCTCCTCCGATGTCGAACTCAATCCCCTGTGTTGCAATTGGGTAGCTCAGGTTGTCCATGATTGTCACGTACATTCCAACGTGGTATGTTTGCTGGGCGTGGCTTGTGAATTCAACGTTCACGCACACGTATTCTTGGTGGTTGTAGTAGTACTTGTCGGTTGTTACCTTCACTATGTTTATGAGGTAGTCGTAGTGCCAGGTGACTATGTCGTAGATACCAATGCATGCTACGTCCACGTCAGCTCTGACCGACCAGATCCCGAAGAGGCTTTCTGGGTTGTCGCATGGCCAGGGCATCCTGAAGCAAACAACTGCGTAGCCGGTTGTGTTTGTCGGTGCGGTCATCTGTGTCCAAACAGCGCCTTGGTTGTCCAACACGGTGAATGTTACGAGCTTGTTCTGGAGTGGCCAGCAGTTGTAGGCTACGTATGCGGTTACGCATACTAGCTTCTGTGGGAAGAACATGTCGCTTGGCATGAATAGACCTTGTCCTCCGTACGGCGCTACATACTCTGTGAACACGTCTATGTATCTGCCCGTTTCGAATGAACCATAGATCGTAACTACCGCATTCTGCGGAGGTTCAGTGGTTATGTGGACGTCTTGCCAGTCAACCAGTAGCGAGTCATAGATGTCCATGCCGATTGTGTAGTTCTGTGGTGTGCATGCGACGTCTTGCTTTATTACTCTGAAGCATACGGTGGCCACTACTCCTTCACCGCCGTCTGTGTAGTCGGGTGGAGTGTATCCACCAGGTAGCGGATTCGGATATAGTGAACTTGGGTCCGGCGCGTTCGGGTCTGGCAGAATGAGGTCGAGTATGGCTACGTTGTTTCCCATATCGAAAGCTACGAACACCGTGTTTTGTGGTGGTGGAACGAACTGTGGGTATAATGGGAAGTATGGTCCTTCCGTCGCGCTAACATAGGCGAGGTATGTTGGATCGTATGAGAGTCTGAAGTCCAGTCCCACGAGGTGCCAGTACCAGCTTAGCCGTTTGACCTTTATGTCAACGCAGAATGTTTGGCCGAGTGCTGGAGCTGGTCCGAAGTCTATTGTGCTTGGTTCAACTGCCAAGTATGGGAATGGTGCTGCTAGGTAGCCTTGAACCGTTACGCCTCCGTTGACTGGATTCTGAAGTCCCGTTATCTCCATGTCTATGTCGAATATGGTTGTGTTGTCAAAGTCCAAATAGCTTGTAAGGGTAGATGGATAGATGCCCTGGTTAAGTATCTGGAACTTTGCTGTGGCAACCAGCACGTCGCCACTCGCGGCGAGCGACGTATTCGTTGCGAATATGTAGATCGTGCCAGCGGTCGTGTCATCGAAGTATCCTGTGAACGCTGAGTCAAAGGTCACTTTCGGCGCGAAAGGTACGATCAACGTGTTGTCAAAGTTCAGGTTGAAGCTAACGTTCGCCAAGATCCAAGCTGGGTCCAGGCCTAGGATGTAGAGTGGAACATCGAATGTTTCGCCTATGTGGTTTGTGTCATTGTAGAAGATTTTTCCAGTCGGGAACGGAGTGTACGGTGTCTTCACGCCCATTCCTGGTGATGGGGGCGTGGTCCACTTAAACCCTATCGTCGCGTTTATTCCTATGCCTGTCGTCTTGGTGCCAACGTCATCTTGGATGTATGTGTCAGGGCTTGTGGTTAGGTCAAACTCGGTTGTCAGGGTTTGTCCCTTAGCTGGAATAGCGGTAATCTGGAAGGTCATGTAGCATAGGCTGGATGGTGAATTCGCCGATCCTGCATATGTTCCGGCTAGGTATGATTCGGCGAATAGCAGACTGCCTGCGCCGATAGTAGGTGACACTCCAATGTTTGTGGTTCCAGCTTTCTCAAAGAACTGGCTCTTTGAATTGCCTGTACCTGAGTAGATACAACTGGTCACTGTCAGCCATGAACTATCAAAGTACATTTGGAATTGCCAACTGCCCACCTTTGCCAAGTTTGTGTTGAGGAACATGGTTAAGGTGAACGTTGTTCCGATAGTAGCGTTCGTAGTTTCATAGTAAATGTTCGATGAGCCACTTGCGTCTTCCATCCACATGTTGTTGCCTGGGTGCGATTGCACTGGAACGTCGAATGCGAAGACAATACCCGTTAGAAGCATTGCGGCTATCAGGGATGTCAATATCTTGTTTAGTTTTCCTTTCATTTTTCTCCCTTCTCCTATTTTTCGTCACCTTCTAATTAGGGGTTCATTGACTTTTAAGCATTACGGAATTATCTTCTATGTCAACTCCGCAGGCTCAGGAGATGTATTGTTGATGAATGATGGCATGACCTGTTAATATGATCTACTGGAAAACATGCAAAGAACCATTTCAGAATTTGATTAAAGGTGAATAAAAAGGGGGGGAAAGTTTTTTTTGGCTTTAGCGATTTTGGCTTTAGCGAGTTTGCTACCCTGCACCGAACATCTGCGCACATAAGAGTACGTCGTCAACTCTGACCTTGTAGTCGCGGTTGATGTCGCAGGGGCTGTCCCATCTTGTGTCTCCCGGGTTGCTTCCGAAAGAGGTTGCAACTGCTAACACGTCGTCTACTCTTACTTTGCCGTCTGAAACTCGCAATATTGGCAGCGTGTTAATGTATGGGTAGGCGGGATAGCCTATCAGGTCGTAGTATGTGATTCCACCGACGTCTTCAAGCACGCAGGTTTCCGTCCACAGGGTAAAGTTGATCCATTGGGATATGAATGGGTTAGCGACTGGGTCGTCAAGAGTTGCTGGTCCTTTGATGTGTACTCGAACGGTTACGTTGTGTCGGCCGTTTTGAAGGGCAGTCATCTTCGATACGTTGAGGTTCAGTAGTTCTTTGACATGTCCGTACGCGTCAATGGTTAAGTCTTCTGGATAGTCTGGCAGCAGGACGCCGTCAAAGTAGACGTACTTGTTGACCACTAGGTGCGATATGCTGGCCAAGTTCTCCACTGTGATTCCATATTCACATTCCATGAGCCACGGCAATGCAGGCTTAATATTTGCGTTGTGTTTGACAAGCAGTCTAGTGTTGTACCAGTCTAGGTAGAGTTCGTAGCTGCCGCCCTTGTTTAAGAGCAGGAACACGTGGTAGTCGCCGTTTGGAATAATGGTGCTGTTGTATAGCAATGGGTTGTTGCAGACTATTGCCAGCCATGCGCTCTGGTTCAACGGTGGAAAGCCTGGGTTCGGGTCGTAGCCGATTACCGTGTACGTGAGGCCTGGGTAGGGTTTCGCCAGCGTCCAGTTTGTATTCGTTGGGTCTCCGCCTGTGTAGACTGAAGCGTTTGTTAGTTTCAGCAGTGTGTGCACGTCGACGTGTATTGGGCAGTATGCGTGATAGCCAATGGGCGACGTGAGAGGCGTTGAATCTGGGAATGCGGGAGCGTTGATCTTAACTGTGCTCAATGGTTTGTTTGCTACCATCTCCAGTGATACGTGCGGGATCCAAGCGCTCAGCCTGTATGGACCTGAGCCGACAAGGTTTTGATCTGGTGCCGTGTCAGTTGGTAGGCGGTGGCCTGGAACTCCATCGATGATCGGCTTCCAAATGTGCTTTGGAACGATGTAGAAGCCTCCAAGCGTCCAACCCTCAACCAAGTAGCTTGCTGAGTTGTAGAGTATTTCCACTGTGTAGGCGTCGATGATGCTCAGTGATCGCACTTGAGATCCAACTGCCCACCACCATGGGGGCGTGTATCCGTTGGCAATCAGCGCCTTACCCGAGTCAACGAGGCTCCAGATGATGTCGCCCAGCGTTATTGGTGTTCCGTCTTGGAAGTAAGCGTCTGTCCTTATGGTGACCGTGACTTTGCTCTTCACTGTTGTCCCATCAAGCCAGGTGCCTACTTGCCAGCTTTTGGCAATGTCACCCTTCCAGACGGGCAGGTTGTATGGGTCACGGTATCCAAGAGTGTCGTAGATTGGGCTTAGGACTTCTGAGTCCCAGTACCATTCAGAATAGTACGGGTTGACGTGCTGCGGATATGCAGTTTCACTCCAACCGTACCTGATGGTCATCAGGCCGTTGGTGCCGTAGAGTATCTTGTCTGGCAGCATGTTAAGCTTGCTGAACCAGCTGTTGCTACCGAATCCAGCCTGATTGCATGCGTCTAGCCAAGCACGCTTAGCACTCGTGTCGTTGTTTACGTCCACTCGACTGTACTGGTTTTCACCATCGTCTGGGTGATTAAGGGCGCTTAGGTCTCCACCTGTGTAGTACTTGCTCATCGCCTTGAAAGCGTTGTTGCATGCCAACACCAGCTCAGCTGCAATCTGATAGAATCTAACTTGGAAGTTGTAGGTGTGTGCTCTGGCAATAGCAGGCGTCAAAGAGTTCATGATGCCTTTTGACTCGTCATTCAGCACTGTATCGTTTATTGCTGCACTGTTGCCGCAGCTTTCTTCCTCACTGTCCCAGTACTGTGCGATGTGGTACGTGCCGTACAGGTAGTCTGGTTCTGGACCTACGAAGATCCAGCCAAAAGTGCTAATGTGATAGTTCTTGTCCAGCATGCTGTACTGGTAGTTTTGGCCTCCGTTCACCATTCCTCCTGACACGTCAAAGCCCTGGGCAATCAATTCGGCAGTGAGCATAATGCCTGCTCGCTTTCGAATTTCAGGAGTGGACCTGTAGTAGAATATTATCTTTGCAGCGTCAAACTCCGCCGTCTGCGGAATGTTGTCGCCGTTCAAGTCCCAGTACCTTTTGCCCGAGCCTCCGTCCAAGAATATTCTTCCAGCTGTGAAGTTCGCATTTGCCAACACTGTGCTGTACGGGTAGCCTGGACATTCGTCCCAGTAGTATCCGCCCAAGCTGTACTTGCCCATGTAGACTGGTACAGGAGTCAACATTTGAACACCTGCAGAGCCAATTATGCCCGCGTAGGTTGCCCTGTCGAACAAGTCGCAGAATCCAAGCCTAAAGTACACGTTACTGCTTATTGGCGGAAACACTATGTGGTTCGCTGCCCAATAAGCACTGTCATTTATGTACACTGGGTTCGGTCGACCGTCTGGGTCATCAACACCATACTTGTTAACTGCGTTTTCGACGTATGGGAATATCTGGCCCATCGTCGGGTGGGTGTTGAAGTTGAAGCTGATGGGGTAGTAGCCTGCTTCGCCGCCTGCGCTGACTATCGAGATGTTTGAAGCGTACGGCTCGGATGTGAGCCTGGCATATTCCACTGTATCCACTGGTTCATCAGTTAAGTCTATCTGGCCACCCTCCAGAGCTATCCACTCTGGACCCGTGCCCTCATACATTGAGACGAGGATTTTGTCAGCATGGGGACCATAGAACTCGTACGAATCATCAGTGCTTCCGTCTGGGTATATGAAACCGTATGCAGAAATCGTTGAAAACATTGATACAAGCATAATCGCTGTTAAAGCCACTAGTATATACGTTGCTGTTTCTTTGCGCATTTTCTCTCTTTCTCCTTTTATGCAGTAGTTGTTGAGGACAAAGAGCTTTAAAAGGTTTATGGAAAAAAGTTCCACAGCTTGAGACTGCGTCTAGTATCCCAGATTTCCCATGAAAAGCGGCAACTGGCGCCGCTGATAACGCATCAACCTCGCTCACTTTCTAAGCCGCAAACGTGGATTTAGTATTTCATCCAAAGCGTAACCAAACAGTATAAAAGCTATAGCTATTGCTGCGATGCACAAACCTGGAGGTATGACCCACCACCAGCATCTAAAAGCTTGGCTTGACTGCATATCGTCCAACATCAAACCCCACGACATCCTCCTAGGATCGCTGAAACCCAGATAACCCAGAGACGCTTCTGAAACAATGTTACCGGGAACTGTTGTTGCTAGTGTCACATAGACTAGCGACATGACGTTGGGTAGCACGTGTCTAAACATTATGTGAGTCTTGCTTGCACCTACCGCCTTTGCCGCTTCGATGAACGGTCTCTCCTTGAGAGATATTACTTGTGACCGCACCAGCCTGGCGAACCCCATCCATCCAAGAGCCCCTAATAAAATGATCAGGTTATCCACGCTTGCTCCCAAGACTGCTATCAGCACTATTAGCAATGGTAGTCCAGGCAGCACCAGAAGGACATCGCATACGCGCATGAGAAACTCGTCGACAGTTTTCCCGAGGTACCCTGCCATAAGTCCTACGACCAGTCCTATGGAAACCGCCATCACTGAAGACAACAATCCAACATACAGAGATATCTTCGTTCCGTAGATAAGCTGGCTCCACAAGTCTCTCCCTGTCTGATCCGTGCCCAATATGCCCCAACTTGTCCCATATATGTTGAAATCCGTTGTATCCAGGTAGACTTCCGCGTCAACTGGCCTGCTTGCGTTGACATCGATAAAGGTGATGCGGAAACCAACCTTGTAGTATCCGGGACAAGCTTCAAGCGGGAAGTACCTCTGCACGGCACGTTGATTCGCTCCAAACCTCTTAGCAATCATCTGGCTTACGACATCACCATACGTCGACAATGGAGTTTGAGCAGCACTTGAGTCAACCCACATGCCGCTAATCTCCGGAAGGACGTCATCTGCCGTCAAGGCTTCCAGACCCTTTATTGAGTATGAGGAATAGTACGCCAGGGGCCATATTTCGAGGCTCTCGTTTATTGCCATAGCCTCAACGTAAGCTTCAAGCTTCATCTTTACGTCAAGTGTTTTCACTGTGACATTGATCATTGGAGGAGGCCATACATCAGAGCCTAGAGTCAGGTTCATTATTTGTCTTTCCGAAACAATCACTGAACCATTGAATAGGCATATGATACGTCCCTCAAGGCTGAAGGGTTCGCCCTCATATGGGTAGTAGAAAGTGTTGTAGAGGTCCAAAGTAACGTTTCCATAAGTGACCCCCACCTGGTCGCGTTTGAAGCTCAAGCGAGCCACGCCATTGTGGTCTTCATCAACATTATCAAGATATTCTACACTTGTATGCGTTGGAGCTGTCCAGTTCCATCCTGTCAGACCTGAAGTGAAATTGGGATTTGTTATGGGGTGCATGTTTTGGGTCAGAAGAGGCATCCCTCCAAGATTGGTAGGGAATCCCACCAGCCATGTTGGAGCTGAAAAATAACCGCTCAATTTCAGGTCGTTCACAGGATCGTATGGTGTAAATGCACTTGGAAACAACGCCAGTATACCGAATATTGCAATTATGACTATTCCCAACAGTCCTCTTGGGTTTTTTACAAAGACTCCTATGAAACCTGCAAGTCTTTTCAGATTGTATGTCAACGTGCTTCTCTTATGTGCCTCGCTTGCCATAGTATTACGCACCATATTTGATACGAGGATCTATAATGCCATATAAGAGGTCAGCGATTATGTTTGCAATAATTACGCAGACCGCAATTATGTAGAACACCGCCTGTAACACGTGGTAGTCGTTAGTGGTCACGGAATCAAAAATCCATCTTCCCAGCCCCGGCCATGAGAAGACCCCTTCCGTGATCATTGCACCGCTTAGCATGAACCCAAGAGCTAAAGCTGCACTTGTAATTAGCGGCAGAGAGGCATTTTTCAATGCGTGCCTAAAGATAACGTTTCGTTCCTGAACGCCCTTAGCCCTTGCAGTCACAACGTAGTCTTCGGTCAATGCCTCTATCATCGTTGCACGCGTAAGGAGGACGTAACCTCCGTACTGGAAAAGCGTAAGAGTGGTAAGCGGCAACACCAGGTGTGTCAGGTATCCCGACAGATACGCGACAAGATTATCTGGATTAACTGTAAGCATCACATTTCCGCCCCATTGAGCTGACTGACCCACAGAACTTACGTTGTATGGAATTGGCATCCGACCTTGCTCAACCCATTCAAAGGGCATGACGTTGGCATGCGGGAACCAACCGAGGTTCACCGAGAAAAAAAGGATCAAAACCAAGCCCATCCAGAAAACTGGAAGCGAGTAAGTGATTAACGATAAGGTAACGACACCGCTGTCAAACTTCCCTCCCCTTCTGTATGAAACCAGAACTCCAAGCGCAACTCCAATCAATATCGAAAGGACTGTCGAACCGCCCATCAGTTCTAAAGTGTAAAACAACCTCTGCCCCATCTCAGTCGAAACAGCCTGTCCTGTGACGATCGAATTGCCGAAGTCCCACGTTAGCATGTTCTTTATGTATATTAGAAAGCGTATCTCTGGCGGTTTATCAAGACCCCATTGCGCCCTCAATCTAGCTATTAGCAGTTGTTTTGTTGCCATGTCGCTTGGGCCTCTAGGGTTTACAAAAAGTGATGTTGGATCACCAGGCATCAAGAAGAATATCGCATAGTTGAGCGTCATAACCACAAAAAGCAGGATAAATGCCACCCCTATTCGTCTAATAAAATAACCTCTAAAGCCCATGTCTGATCACTGATTAGGATCTGTCCCTAAGCGCATATTTAAGGTTTGGCGAGTTAACCCCATTAATGGAAAATGCGTCTAAGCAGAATGAGAACGCTCGACAATTGCCTCAACGATGAACCAGAATTCCGCCTCCAGCTTCTGATAGAACTCTCGCTTTCTAAGCCTACCTAACATGAAGACCCCTCCTCCGAACATCGTGACTAGCGGTCCAGCCAGAAGCGAGAGTCTGCCTTCTTTTTCGCCTACAAAATCGACTGTAACATCGTCGGCATCGCCTCCAACACTGACCCAAACGATCCGTAATGCATCTCCGACGCGTAGGGACCCCATAATCTTATACGCATTTTGAGCGCGGTCAACAACTGTTTCAAACCCTTTTTCTCTCAAGAACTGAACCACACTTTCGCTAAGCTTCTCCAGATCCACTTTTTTGCCGATCCACCTAGTCTGCAACTTAGTTCTCCGAGCTCAAGTCGACACAAACACTGATTTAAGGTTTTATTCATGCTACAGATCTGTCTCTAAATCACTGTTTTGCTGTGTGAGCCCAAGGTCCAAAGCAAGAGACGAGATGTTAGATAGTCATAAGTGAGCGTTTTCGAATCAACGTAAGTGGATTCAGAGATATAGTTTCATGTTACTAAAACCTTAAATACGATCTTTTCGTTTCAAATATCCAATGCCTTTAAAAGGCGACAAGAAGCCATATTTGCTCAGAAAGGAGAAAGAACGATGCCTCTTCTTGAGGTCAAAAATCTAAGGACTCATTTTAAAGTTAAGAGAGGTTTCGTTAAGGCCGTTGACGGCGTTTCATTTGAAGTGGAAAAAGGCGAAGCAATGGGCCTCGTCGGCGAATCGGGATGTGGGAAGACCACTGTCTCGTTGTCCATTCTACGAATTCTGCCCTCGAACGGAATCATCAAAGAAGGAAAGATCCTGTTCAAAGATACTGACTTGGTGAAGCTAACTGAGACTGAAATGAGAACCCAGATTAGATGGAAAGGAATATCAATAGTGTTTCAAGGCGCAATGAACGCATTAAATCCCGTTTTCAGGATCGGAGATCAGATCGTGGAAGCAATACAGCTTCATGAAGCGGAAACGACCAAGGAAGAAGCAGACAGAAGGGTCCAGATGCTCTTTGAACTAGTAGGCGTGGACCCGAATCGCCGCAATAACTACCCTCATGAGTTCAGCGGTGGAATGCGACAACGTGCAATGATCGCCATGGCTCTAGCATGCAATCCTGCGTTGTTGATAGCGGACGAACCAGGAACAGCCCTGGACGTCATAGTCACTGCTCAAGTGCTGAAGCTCATGAAAGACCTGCGACAAAAACTGAATCTTTCGATGATTATGGTCAGCCATGACCTGTCAATAATCGCCGAGACATGTCAGAAAACGGCCGTAATGTACGGAGGAAAAATCGCAGAGTACGGCAACATAAACGTCATATTCAAAGAACCATTGCACCCTTACACAAGAGGATTGATGGGAGCTTTTCCAGGCATAAGAGCCGCCAGGACACGCATGACTTCGATACCAGGTTCGCCTCCTGACCTCCTGTACCCGCCAACAGGCTGCCGATTCCATCCAAGGTGCCCGTATGCCATGGATGTCTGCAAAAACGTAGAACCAGAACTCGCAGACGCAGGAAAGAAACATTACGTATCCTGCCATCTTATCAAATAGCAACAAGGGAGAAAACGAAATGCCAGAAAAACTGATCAGAGTCGAAAACCTCAAGAAATGGTTTCCAGTGAGAATGGGTTTCTTCCAGAGCATAGTTTCAGGGAAACATCTGTTCGTCCACGCTGTTGACGGCATAAGCTTCGATGTTGAGAAAGGTGAGATATACGGTCTTGCCGGAGAAAGTGGCAGCGGAAAAACGACAACTGGAAGAGTAGTCCTGAGACTTGCTGACCCTACCGGCGGGAGGATATTCTACAAAGAGCAAGACATCACCAAGCTTCCAGAGAGAAAAATGAAGCCGTTCCGTCAGAAAATGCAGATGGTATTCCAGGACCCATATGAATCTCTCAATCCTAGAATGACTACTTTTGACATAGTTGCAGAGCCGCTGAGAATCCGTGGAGGCATCAATCCTTACGTAATTGAGGAGAAGACCTATCAGAGTTTGGAGGATGTCCAACTCACGCCTCCTCAAGAGTTCGTGGAAAGGCTCCCTCACGAACTCAGTGGCGGACAGAGACAAAGAGTCGGCGTTGCCCGAGCATTGACTCTTGAACCAGACTTCATAGTTGCAGACGAACCTGTGTCCATGCTGGATGTTTCAATAAGAGCTGAGGTCCTAAACCTCATGGTTGACCTGAAGGACAAACTCGGCGTTTCTTTCCTGTATATTACACATGACCTTGCCCTGGCTAGGCACACGTGCGACAAAGTAGCTGTAATGTACTTGGGCAAGATAGTAGAGAAGGGTCCTGTGGAAAAAGTGATTTTCGAATCACTGCACCCGTACACGCAAGCGCTAATCGAAGCCGTACCCGTGCCCGACCCAGAATCCACCAGAATTGAAGTTAGAATAAAGGGGGAAATTCCAAGCCCAGTCAACCCGCCTGCAGGCTGCAGATTTCATACCAGATGCCCAGCGTACATTGGAGACATCTGTCGCAGCGTGGAACCGCAGCTCGTTGAAATAAACAAAGACCACTACGTCGCATGCCACCTTCATTCACAACCGCAAACGGCAGATGACGTGGCACGCAAGAAAAAAGGAGGAACCCAACGGTGATGCAAATGAGAAGTGCGCGGACCATAATGATTACAGGGGCTATCCTGATCCTTGTCAACGCAGTGTGGATCACCGTGTTAGGAACCCCCATAATCATATCATCATACCCAGCCTCAGCTATATCAGATCTGACGCGAGACTGGGGACGCATAGCCTTTGGAATGCCTAGCATGCTAGGTACGCTCACCTACCTATGGCTCCTTCTGGCCATCGTGAACCTCATATTGGTTCTCACGCTCAGCTTCAGGGAAAAGAACGAACCCTACGTGGCCCAATTGGTTCTCATACTGTCGGTGATAAGCATCACGATGGGCGGCGGATTCATCATTGGAATGATTCTGACAGTAATCAGCAGCATGGGCATGATCGAAATGAAGCCTTTGAAAGAGACCTTCATGGGCAAGATTCTTCGAGCTGCAAGATTCGATTCCTCAATCTACGAAGGAATAGAGCAGAAGAGTGACAACATCAAGAACGCCGTCTACACTTTGATCTTCATCAACATTATGAGCGGACTGGGCAACGGGTTATACATTACATCAGCCCAGAAAATACTGAACTCTGACTACGCAATCTTAGCAGGTAGAATCCTTCTCAAAGGAGATTTACTGCCTGAAATTTCAGTTGGCGGAATAATCATAACTTACATAGGGCTCGCTGTAGTCAAGTGGCTCGTATTTTCAGGCATAGTTTACTTCATCCTGACCAAGATAGCAGGCATCAATACCGGATTTGACAGGGTTAGCTTTGCCGTATCACTTGCGTACTCACCAATCCTGATCCAGCTATTCATGCCCCTAGTCCTGTTCAACCAACCTATACTCACAGGCTTGTGGCCGCTTACGTTTTTCATCATAAGCAATATCTGGACAGGAATCGCATTATTCGTAGCTATCAGGAAAACTGGGGAAACCGGAGCCTCAAAAGCTCTTGGAGTCACTCTGCTAGCTTCGTCGATATACTATACGGTAAACTGTACTCTAATACAGCCTAACTTTCCAGTACAAGGAATCAACTTCGCAATTCAGCCAGTCATAGTCATCGAATTCATGCTTGCAGCAGGATTTCTGCTGAGCATATTCTTTGGCGTTTTCAGCAGACGCGGACAAGCATAGTGTGAGCTTGCACGTTGGATCCTAACTGAAATGTAGAAAACGCAGACTTCAGGCGGCAGGCTCGCTTATCTTTTCCTGCTTGTTGGCTTCCTCGCGCTTGCTCTTTGTCCATTCTTTGTAAGCGCCAGCCACACCCCAACAGACGACTAGGACAATCATGCTGACAAGCCTGAAAATGGGAGGAAGACTCAAAATCACTGAAACCACTATGAAGGGCGCCAAGATAATTGTCACAAGAGCCAAGAAAACTATCCAGAACCATCTTTCCCTAAATAGCCAAGCCAAAACTTACTACCTCCAACTGTCAACGCTGACACTATTAATGTTGAACAGCCGACTTATATCATTATTGCATCCCAACTTACCCCTCCCTCTCAATGCGAATGCATGCTCAGAGGAATACTTAATAGACGCGGAAAAGACACATATTAATTGATACATCATGATGAAAACGATCGCCATAGGCTTGATAATTGCACTGATGGGCATTGCTGTGTTATCCCAATATGGCGTAGCATCGACGCATGTACGAGAGATGGCCATAGCTACCTCACCTCCAAACGGCGAAACGGAACCCAATGACTCTTGGACAATTTCTGCCAACCTGACAGAAGCAGACACTGTGAAATACTTCTTCCAGGAAGGCTACAACTGGACAGAAGGACGTTTTGATATTGGTGACGACGGTGTGTCACCCACTCTGTGGGTGAATGTCGGAATTACCCCCGTCAACCCTACTGGAAATACCACAATCTTTACGGTGGAGCTTCATCTCGTACAACCGTCTTCGACCAACGGATACAGCGCGTCCAGGCTGCTTTGGTACAATAACAGCGTACTGCAGGAAGGCAGCATTGACACTTCTGTCGTAGGACGAGACAGCAAAGGGCGATACCTCTATGTTGGAGGAAGAATACCTTGGAATGGCACTTACCAAGCCGATCTAGCTGTATATCCTCCGCAAGAAGTGCCGCCAAACTATTTGGGTTTCTACCACAACATAACAGTGACTAGCCATCCCTACTCAGACCTTCTCCCTGTGGGCGGAGTAATAACCGCGAGTGGAGGAGCACTATCTGCTTTTGGAGTACGGTGGACAATGAGCCACAGCGCGGGTAAACCTAAAAAGATAAAAAAGCAGAGCGCATAGCCGGCTTCAATACAGCACATCTTTTTGTGGATGCCCGAAAAAACAGCGGGTCCAGTAGCTCATGTTCTCGCTAGAGGATAATTAAATCCTAGGTGAGCTCATTACAGATGCCATGCCTAAGTCTGTAGGGCGAACTCTGATTCTTCCGAGCAAGATTCAATCCTGAAGAGCTCAAAAAACAAAGGACCAAATTGCCAGATAAACACATGCTTCGCGTAGCATTCTATTCCAAACGCCTAGTCCTGCACGTATGGTTGGACATAATCTCTTATGATACTTCCTGAAATGCTTGCTATGAAAACCATAAGAACAGCCAAGGGGAAAACCATTCTGAAAATGTTCAAAAAGGCCGCCCACAGTATCGTGCTGACAAAGGATATGTCAAGAATCGCGCCAAATCCCAGTACATACCATATGAAAAAGGCTGAATAAGCAACGCTAACTATCGTGCAAGATATTACAGATGCTAGGAAACCGAAAAGCGCGTCCTCAATGTCGTTGATGGCAAATCCTGCGAGTAAGCTAACCAAGATTATGATTATGTAATCGAAGGAATACAGACGAGGAGCCATTTGGCTGTAGGTGGGAGCAAATGCTACCCTATAGTTCTGGTCCATAGCATTGCGGCTTAGATAAACCGAGTAGTACTCTCCTATAACCACGATTGACAGTATAGCTGTCCACAGAACAACCACAATTATGACAGTCTTCTTCCTCTTCAGCCATGAACCAAGTCTCGTTATATCTCCACGAAAGCTCTCCTCTGATAAATCACGTGACTCAATTTTGGAATCGTTACTGGCCAACGTCATTTGTACTTACACCTTCAGCATACAGTCAATACATATACCACAGTTGCAGAATTTAAGTTCTGACCCCGTTGTGCACCCAGCATTGCTGGAAAAAGGCACCGATGGTATTCAAAACCGATTCACCGTCTTTAGGGAGAAAGAATCAGGATATCGTGTCGCAGCCACTAGGGCCGGTGGATCTTTCACATTACAGGCTTCAACGGCCTTTATCAGAGTCTCTATCGTAGAATCATGAATCGTGTTCGCAGTCTGAGAACTTGCAGGCAGCACTGCCAAAATGGAGGCTAAGACTGAAGATGACTCCAAGGGCCCACTAATCATGGAACAAGTCCTCGCCATGCCATTTGTAGTGTATGCACGGGGTATAAGTTGAATTATCCGACAAAAAAAGGGGTTGTAGGGAACGAAGAGACCAGCTTCTCTCAGTCGATGATTCTTAACGCGAGGCTCGTTTGTCCCTCAACTGGGATGTAAGAGGATTCCGAGTTCAGTAAGTAAGTCTCGTACGAGCCTTCTTGCTGAGCTATTGAGGGCAATGCGTAGTTAGCAGTGAAGTATCCGAAGATTATTGTCGCTAGCGTGCCATTGCCATTCTTGCCGGGTCCATTTCCCATAAGAACACCGCCCACCAAGAATCTGCTATCGCCAATGTCAGTCGCATTCATGAATAAGCCTCCATTGACATCAGTTATCCTCGGTGATGGGTATTCCGCTCCGACAAACCCTCCAGGAACTATTTCGAGGAGTTTCAGTTCGCTAGGATCATAGATCACCAGAGCCTGCCAACCATGTAGATCTTGAACGTTGTTGACATCAAGAGCCATCGTGAACGATCCAACGACTGCCGGTGTCGCGCGAGTCTGCGGGGGCTGTTGGGCAAACAGCATCGCAAAAACGTAGCCCGAAACTGAAAAGGTGCACAGCATCATTAGTACCCACACGGCACTTCTAACCCTTCTATCTTGGAAAGTCCTTGCGAAACCCTTAAAGAAAGCTTTTCCACTGCCTTTAGAGTGAGAAGTTCCGTTCAAAGTGTATGCCCCGTCGTTCTTGGCAATGTCGCCGCTATTGCGCAGTTCCTTCAGTCGGAGGCTCAGCGTTTTCCTCGAGAGTTTAGTGATCTGCAGTAGCTCGGTGAAGGTCCTTTCCTTACCCTGCATTGCTGTTGTGATCATGTCCATGTCCGTCTCTTTGCGATTTTCCAAGCTGATCGTCAATCCACAATTGGGACATCTGATTTGAGGCATGTTTCTCCCCTGTTATAAGAACTGGATACTCAAGACATAAAAACGTTGGCGTAAAAGAAACTCCTCTGCTTGTGCGCCTCTTCAAATTCCGATGAATCAAGTTTCTAAGAAACTTCTCTGCCTAGCATTGTATCCACATTCGCCTCGGCCATGGATCTGATATATCTCGAGAAGACGGCCTTCGGATTCGCTTGCGACACAATGGGATTGTCAGCATTGCAGAAACAGCCACGAGTAAAACGAGGAACGACGAGAATTCTGGTATTATGTCAATCTTGTGTGTCGGATACTCATAGGCAAAATAAATACAACTTTGGGTTGCATCACGGTATACTGAATAATTCGCAAATAACACACCTTCCCGACTGTCATCCACGAGAACCTGAACCTTGTCAATATTCATCAGCACATTCGGGATGATAACTCTGCAAAAGCCATAACCCTGACCAACGGTCATGTTGGAGATGAGCATCTCGATGGTTTTGTCAGACTCGAAATATCCAAAGTGGTATATGGTTGAGTTGGAGATCACATCTACACTATAGCTAGAGGAAGCGTTGAAACTCTGAAACTTTCCCATGAGAGGATAACGGTCTATGTTGTTTGCATCAATAACGTAGGGCAGATCGCCAATGCCATCATGATCAGCGTCTGAACCGTTATAGTCACTCCAATAATTACCGCCCGAAAACGCACCCGCATCCCAAGTATTCGCCGAATTGTAAACAGAAGCAGACAATATCTCAACATTCCTTGTGTTGTTGCAGAAATTGTGATAAAGCCTATTGCTGCTAGAATACCACATCCAAATGCCACATCCCTCATTGTCGGTGGCCACGTTTTCAGTAAACGTGTTGTTGTTACTTGGGTCGTCAAGTCGAAGTCCGTACGCATTGCCCATCGTAACCGTATTTTGATGAAAAAGATTCTCTCTAGACGCCAAGATTGCGATTCCATCATCAACACTGTCAATTATGAAGTTCCCACTTATCTGACAAACACTAGAATTTTGGATTAAGATGCCGTGAACCTTGCTGTTCTTGACCACGTTTTTCTCCACATTGTCGTTTTCAGAATTATATATTACGATACCACTCCCACCACTGTTAACAATTACGTTTTCGGCCACACAGTTGTTAAGCGAGTAGGAAAGCATTATGCCATCTCGGCCGCTGTTTACCAGAACGTTCCAAGAAATGTTACAGCCTTCAACAATAGAAAGTCTGATTCCACACTCCCCAAGTGCAGGTTCAGAGTTTCTCATCGTGAAATTTTCAACCAAAACGTTATTTGCAGTTATTTGAACAGCAGTTCCAACGCCAAGAACGTCAATTGCGGTGGTGTTTCTATTCTCTCCAATCAAAAAGATACTCTTGTCCACGACAACATTCTCATAGTATGTCCCAGCCTCAACGAAAATAGTGTGCCCATCCAAGGTTTCATTTGCGTTTATAGCAGCTTGAATCGTCGTGTAGTTTAATCCAGTGTTGAGATTGTGAACCAAATTGGTATTAGAAGTCCTAGGCTGAAATGACCCAGATCTCGCATATAGCAATGAAGACAACAATAACAGACTCAGAGCAAAAACCGTTTTCCCACTCATGTCAATCGATCCATAACATCCTCCTTCTTGGTTCTTATAAATGATATCGACCCAGGTACTCAGATCTCGTTTTAGCATTCATCCACTAACACATCTGGGCGGAATCGTTGATTTTAACAAAATGAAAAAGAGCAGGCCTATCTCTGCTGCAAGCATGTGCTAAATTGGGGCAGCATGTGAACTTGCATGGCCACGTTTGACCTATACATGGAGAATATCTTGCGCTCCAAGTCCTCAACAAGATGACAGCCGGTATAAACGACAAACCCAAAAAAACAGAAACAGACATGAAAGCAGGAACACGTCTAGCTTTCGGCAATCTTCTTTAACTGCTTCTGATACATCTCGACCATCTCGGTTGCGGTTGTTGCGTCTTCTGCGGCCTTGTCAAGTCTGTAGTTTCCGGCAAAACGTGGAAATCTGATGGCAAGCCCGCTATCCTTACGAATGGAGCCCATTGCACAAGTGTGAATCGGACTTAAGGTGATTTCCGCCCCCAAGATTTCGATTGTCAACGCGGGTTCAAACCAAATATCAGCCTCAAGCAATGAATACACTCTTGCATGTTTGTGCGGAACAGCATGCTTCTGCAGCAGTTGTGGAAGTTTCGCCAAATCTTCATCAGTGAAGCCTGTGCCACACTTGGTTGCAGTTTCAAATGTGTCATTTTCAGGATTGTATGCTGCGAGAAGCAGTGCACCGTAGGTTCCGGCGCGTTTCCCTCTCCCATGAAACGCTCCCACGATAGCTAGGTCAACTGTGTCCGTCATTTCGCTCTTGTAGTCACGCTTGTATTTTATCCACAGCCATCCACGGGCTCCGGCCTGATAAATGGAATCTTTGCCAATTGATTTGCAGACAAGGCCCTCACAACCGTTTTCTATGGCTTCCAAGAAGAATTTTTCAAGCTCAGCCACTTTATTAGTGGTTACGTGGTTGGCGATTTTTACGCGGTCACTCTCTTTGATGATTGTTTCAAGCATTCTCCTTCTAACAGGGTAGGGTTCCAACGTCAGGTCTTTTCCGTCAAGGTAAAGAGCTTCAAACATGAACAATGAAACAGGATAATCCTCTATGGCTTTCGCGATTTCGTACTTGCGTCTGCGATGCATAAGCTCTTGGAATGGACGCATCTCACCCGTATCAACGTCTACAGCCACGCATTCGCATTCTAGAATAGCTTCCTTTGCCTTCACATAATTCTTGATGAGGCCAATTGCGTCAGGGTACTGGCTCGAAATATCCTCCAAACGCCTAGAATAGAGTGCAACTTCGTCACCTTGTTTGTGTGCCTGTAGCCGTTCGCCATCATACTTGCACTCCGCTATGCATTTTCCGCCCAGCTTCTCAAGGATCTCTTCAGGTGAAGACAGTCTTTCGGCCAACATAGGCCTAATCGGCTCGCCGATAGAGACATGAAACCTCTTGGCCCCCTGTATCCCCTTTTCTGCTAACGTCCTAGCAACTCTTCCAAGGTCTGAGCAGATATTGTATGCTCTTTCAATACACTCTCGGGATTCTTTTCCCCCGCCGTAAGCTATTGCTAAGGCGTCAAGAACAGTCATATCAGCTATGCCGAGGCGCAGGTTGCCAGTCGCAGTTCTGAGTACATACTTGGCTTCTTTCGAAGTCGCACCGGCTAACAGGCCGGCCAACAATGAGAGTTTAAGGTCAACCGCTCCTGAACCAGAGGTTTTAGCCATTTTGTCGAGTGTCTCATAGACTTTCTGAACGGTCAATGCCTGCTGAAAAAAGCTGGCCTGCTTCTTGTTAGCGATGAACTTTTGGGCTGTCTCTCCTACGTCCCCCGTTTTCTTTATATCCTCTTCAATCTCGGTCTCTCTTCTTCCAGAGGCTCGAGCAAGCGCCTTAATGGCGAGTTTCTCCGCCACCCCAATTTCGATTCCGACAAAATCAGGATATATCCTGCCCTGCGTCAAGTACACAACCTTATCGATCAATTCCTTCGGCGTGTTCGTAAGCAGACTAACGAGCAGGTCAGTCATTTCAAGCCTCTTAGTCGTGGCCTCGATCTTCTCATAAGTGTCAGCGATCACAGCATACTGCAACCGTAAAGCCTCTTCCTTAAGATTGCAGTTGTCCTGATATTAAAATCTCATTCATTTAGCATTATCGCGCGCGCTAATACGTCCATAGGTTTAACCTCAAATCATCGCGCGCTTGGCAAATAGCGCCATTGTTGAGTTTTGAAACGCTTGCAGCATATTGGCTTAAGCTGAGTTCATAGTCAATGACAGTTCAGAAAGCCTTTTACGCCTGAGACTTCCACACTTCATCGAATAACATGAATAGACGCACTCTGCGAAATCTCCTGCTGTCGATGGTCATTTCTCTTGCAATCGCGATAATTGTCTACCTTCTTAACTTTCGGTTTCTCTCTTCGAATCCAGAGATCACACCTGGAACAGCCTCGTTTTTTGAAGGCGTGCTTGTTACACTTGTGGGTCTCTTATTACTCCTTGGTTCAGGCGGCATAAGTCGAAACACTGGCCGCGCAGCAATGTTAGCTTCTGCAGCAAAAGGTATTTCCAATGGAGACATCATTGGATCTTCTGAAATTTTCGAAAGAGACGCATGGAAACCGAAAGGGTTTATGCGACTAGGACTAATCATGACGATGGCAGGGATCTTCTTGCTAGTCATATACTTTGTGTCTTCCTATGTCATACGATGAAAACGCAAGGATGCTTTCTGCACTGCAAAACGCTTAAGTCTTCTTATGTTTCATTTCTCGCTTGGATGATGAAACCGAGAGTCAATAGAGCCAAAGCAGTGATATGACTCGACGGGCAAACTGACATCTAATCATATCCAAAACTCTTCAGCAAAGATGCGTACACGGGACCTAGCGACGCTTAGGGGTTTAGAAAAGCTGACTGAAGAAGGATTTAATATAAGCAACAGATTATCATGTTGCATCTGGCAGAAGTGCATGTTTAAGAACGAAAACGCATGATTGAAGGAAACGGCTACAGTTGAGCGATCTGTTGAAATGGTTTGAAAAGCGAAGAGAAAGCAAAGCACTTTCTATTGTGCAGCGACATCTGACTCTAACAACGATGATAATGGAAGATCTGGAAAAAGCCATGGGTGCTGCGGTAAGAGCTGACGAAAAGGAAATGCGCAGATATGGGGAGGCAATTGCAAATGGCGAAAGAGAAGCAGATACACTGCGTAGAAAAGTCATGGACGAAATATCGAAAGGAGAACTTTCGCCAACAGATAGAGAAGATCTAATGGGACTTGTGAAAAAAGTGGACATGGTTGCAGATTGGAGCCGAGAGTCAGCACGAGTACTCGGCGCTGTATCAATGGAAGATGTGCCCCTGTCAATTAAGAACACGCTTTTGGAAATGGTCAAAAGTGTTAAAGAATGCGTGAACTCTCTTCAGAAGTGTGTGAACAGGATGCTGACCAAACCAGAGGAAGCACTTCAGGCCGCGGATGCTGTGGAACGTGAAGAAGAGAAAGTCGACGACATACATGAGAAAGCGAGAATACTGCTAGGAAAGGAGAATTTGCCGAAGGCTGGAGTAGCAGTCTTAATAAGCGAGCTCTTCGAAGCCATAGAAATGATTGCAGACTCATGTGAGGACGCCTGCGACCAAATAAGAATCATAATGGTAAGAAGATAAGGTGAGAAAAGTGTCTCAAACGAAGATTGATATTTCACAACTCAAAAGTGAAGGCGGCGACATAGTTAAGGAGTTAACCCAGCTCATAAAAGAAAGAACCAAAGCCAAAGTCGAAACAGCGATAGACAGCATAATCGTAGAAGATGAAGGAAAGACGGTCTCGCGAACGTATTTACGACTGCTCCTGAGAAAATTCCTGCACCAGCAAGAACTGAAAGACCATTTCAGAGTCATAGGCGGAAAAGAAAACACTCTCATAGTCAAAGAGATAAAGATTAAAGAAGAAGAGTAGCTGCATTCCGCATTTTTCTCTCTGCTTTCATATTGAACTTTTCCAGATGACGCCTGGGCACTAGAGATCCTGATTTTCTGTTTGCCCCTTGTTTCTCACCACGAAAAATATTCCTATTAAGGTCAAAGCAGCCCCAAGAACGAGCAATGGTCCTGGAATCTCCTGAAAAATGCCAACGCCCAGAATTGTCGCTCCGACAGGTTCAAGCAGGGCCATTGTCGCTGTCTCAAAAGGTTTCAGATTTGAGAGTGAGGAGAAATATAGTGTATGCGCTATCGCCGTGGGAAGCATGCCTAAACCAACTAATGCAAGTATATTGCCCGTACTAATCGACGACGTGAAAATCCTGCCTGCAGCAGGAATGCTTAGAAGCCCCACCACCATGGCTGTCAATACGTATATTGGGAGCATGATGGAAAGCAAGTTCATCTGATTTCTCAATCTCCTGCCATAATTAAGATAGAAGGCTTCGACCGTTGCAGCAAAAACCGCTTCCAAATCGCCTTTTACACTTGGACCATGACCTGGTCGATACGAACCACCACTTGCAACACTTGCTTCAGCATACCCGATGATACAGACTCCGATGAACGAGATCGCCAGCCCTATTAGGGCAATGCGGGACGGCTTAAGCTTGAAGAGAAAACCAGAAACAAGCATCGAGAAAACAGGCACAGTGTTCACCAGAACGGTTGCATTCAAAATCGTCGTGTCTGCCACTGCGAACGCAAAAAAAACGAAGTGAAGCCCGAGAAAGAAGCTAAGAACTAAAAGCCCCTTCAGGTTCTTTCTAACAAGACTGAAGTTGAAGGAAATTCTGAGAAGCATCGTCGCTACTGTTAGGGCTAAACATGCAATTACCAAACGCCAAAATGCTATGGGAAAGGGTCCAAGATCTTGTATAGATCTTATGAAGATCGCGGCCGTGCCAAATAGAACTCCTGCTATCGTACCTTCTGCTAAAGCCATCTTCCTTGTTCTTGCTCGCGTCTGGATGTCCTATTCGCTCCAACAACAGAACATTATCGTGTTAACATAGTACTCTATGATTTGCAGATGATATTTGCACGCGCATGCATGTTCCTACATTCCCTTTTTCAGTGCGGTGGAGCTAGGTCGCGCCTTCCAAGCGCGTGCTTTCAATGCTACATTCCGACTTTCTCGGTCAGTCTGCTAGCTTTCCTTCGCCTTTTCCAAGGTTCTTGCCACCCGAGAGAAGGATAGAGGCTGGAATTGATTTTTTTCGAGTAGGTTAATGATGAAGCTTTTTGTTTCATCAATGTTCACATTCGGAAACTCTCTTATGTCTCTCATGAACTCGGTGTATTCGCCATAGTCCCTGTGAAAAGCGATGGCCACGTAGTCAGCGTCGTAGCCCATTCCAATATTCCCAAGTATCAATGCCGAAGGATGTTCGTTCATGCTGTTTCTGGCGCCTTTCTTCATATCATCAAGAATTTCCTTTGAAAGTACCCCCTTCATCTTCGTGAATGTTATAGACATGATCTCAAAGCCAAGCTGTGAATAATCGGGGATAATCGTGTATTCCTTGATCATCCCCTGCTCTTCGAGTCTTTTTCTGGTCCTCGAAAGAGTAGGCTGACTCACCCCAATTGCTCTGGCCAGTTCCCTGTCACTTCTGTGGCTGTTCTTCATGAGCTCAATAACTACTTTCAACTCGCTGTCTTTCATGAGCACTCCTTTCCTGCCTATAGAATCGGTTTCGCCAAGTACTTAAAATGTGTTGTTCGGCTCGCCTAGCGCGCAGGGTTGTTCCTAAAATGGTCAAAAATGGCCATAATTCCATTTTGCACGTTTCTGCCGCGTTCGAGGAAAACAAGTGCCTATGAAGATCAAGGACAGATATGAAGCCCAAAACCCCGCCTAAACCATGAAATCCGAAAAAAACCATTTTAGGCCAATTTCGGAACAGGCATGTGCGCCAAGCTGAAAGCCTTCAAACTGTCTAGTCACTATCTGATCAATGAAATTAGACTATGCACTGCTGATCTTAAGCATTTGTCAATCAGGCGGCAACTCATCTCTGATCTTGGGCCAAAACGTATAAACTATCAGCAAAACTCATAGACGCAGAAGGCGTGTTCGAATGAAATGCGAAAAATGTCAGATCGAGAGTTTTCTGCCCTTTACATGCCCATACTGCGGAGGACATTTTTGCTCAGAGCACCGCTTACCAGAGAATCATGAGTGCCCACGAATGGAGTCGGCACGCTTGCCAAAAGAGGAGATGCAGTCAACGACGGCTCAAGGACCGAAATCGTATGAATACACCGTCACCTATGCTCCGCGCGGAAAGACGGAGGGGATAATACGATTTGGCAAAAAAGAGGTCTGGCACCTAGTAATAGCCACCTTGCTCGTAATAGGAGTTGGACTATCATACACGGGTTTACCGGGCTTCTTATCTGAAAGTCACTCAGTCGATTACGTCATGTTAACGGTTTTCACCGTGATATTCAGTGCGTCTTTTTTCACCCATGAATTGGCCCACAAACTGGTCGCCCAAAAGGAGGGATATTGGGCGGAGTTCAGACTGACACTCATCGGCGCGGCTTTGACACTGCTATCGATCATGCCAACATTTTTCAAGATTATCTCCCCGGGCGCAGTCATGATAAGCGGAGTTGAAGACAGACAACGCATAGGGAAGATATCAATAGCAGGACCAGCAACGAATATGACATTGTCCATCATGTTCCTTGGAGCCAGCATTCTTGTTCCAAGTTACAGCGGGATACTGTTAACTGGGGCGGCCTTCAACAGTTGGATCGCCTTATTCAACCTGATTCCCTACGGGATATTTGACGGACTGAAAGTCTTCACTTGGAGCAGGAAAACCTGGACTTTTGCCTTCGGTTTAAGCCTAGCCCTGACTACACTTTCCTATATACTCATCTCATGAAGGATTCAAAGAGCCAACAGCGCGCATGCGTGTTCCGAAATTCCCCTTCTTTCAGTGCAACGAAGCCAAGTCGCGCTCTCTAAGCGCGCGCTTCACCAAAAGTGCCGTCAAAGCAACAGACAGTACGCAGACAAATGCGGCTCTAGTTCTATATGCATGTTGAAGTGTCCATGGAAAGTGACTGAACAGCCAACATAGTCACACATCGCCAAAGGCACTCGCAAGACCCTTCAAGCTATACCGTGCCTGGACAGTGACACTATTGCGGAAAAAGTGTCGAGATCTATACCACGACCTACCAGAACATGGAGTCCAGCAACTTTCAAGCATCACCAAACCCAAGCCGAAAAACCTGCCAAGGACAAAGAAACCCACATGCGCGCTACCTAGAGAAGCTCTATCGTAACGTGCACTTCTTCTGGAACACGAATGCGCATAATGCGCCTCATCACGCGCTCTTCAGCATCAATGTCAATTAAGCGTTTGTGGATGCGCATCTCCCATCTGTCCCAAGTGGCAGTACCCTCGCCACACGGCGACTTCAGAACCGGAACCTTCAGCCTCTTGGTTGGAAGCGGAACCGGACCGTTCATCTTGACTCCCGTCTTCTGGGCGATAGCCTTCAACTCGCCGCAGACGTCCTCCAGCTTCATGTAGTCTGTGCTCGTCAAGCGTATCCGTGCCTTTCTAACCATCGCCCATCGTCCCTTGTTTTCTTCCTTGAACATCTACATTAGGTATTTACCTTAGACAATTAACCGCAAATAAAAACTTATCGAAACGAATAATGGCAACCATGGCCAAGCTAGAGCCGATAACAAATGAGAAAACTGAAGCTGAAGGTTAGAGCAATATTCTTCGACTTGGACGGCACGATCGTTGACTCCAGGAAGGCCTACCAAACGGCAATGAACACTGCACTAGCAAAAATGGCAAAGCAAAAGACGAATGATGTCAAATTAGTGACGGAAATCCCAAGGAGACTTGAACAGAATCTTCCGATAGATGACCTAATAGAAGGCAATGATGCAAACGAGTTCTTGAAGGAATACCTGAAAGCCTATTATGAATCCACGGCTACGAATGCCAAGCCAATACGGAGCATTTCAGAAGTACTAGAAAGACTCTCACACAAAGTCAAGCTTGCTTTGATTACGATGCGCTGTGTTCCGAAGGAAAAGGTGATTGAGGAACTGGAGAAATTCGGGTTGGCAACATACTTTCAGAGTGTGATAACGGCATTCGATACTCATAGCCCTAAGCCGTCCCCCGAGGCTTTGCTCAAATGTGCAGAGCAAATGAGGGTTGAGATATGTAAATGCGCAGTTGTAGGGGACTCTGTTGTGGATATAAGAGCTGGAAAAAACGCTGGAGCAAAAACCGTAGCAGTCCTTTCAGGGATCTTCTCTCGCCAAGAACTGGAAAAGGAAAACCCCGATCTAATTCTGAAAAGCGTGAAAGAGCTTCCAGATTTCCTAGAATAGCTCCCAAAATGGGCTCTGCAATATTCCTGAAACAATAATATAGCTGAAAATTACCGAATAGAGTTATAGAAGCAAACACGAATAAAGCTTATCTAAAGCGGTCCTCCTATATTTTTCATTGGAGAAGGCTTCGAAGCGGGAATATCCAATGAATTTCATTGAAATACTTCTCTCTCAGAAACTCAGGGAGAAGAACCCAATGCTGGACACTCTTGGTCCAGACCGCAAAGTGCTTCAGATAGCATGCCAAGACCTAACAAACTATCTTAAAGTCCACTGGCAACTCATTGGAAAAGAAGCAAATGACTGTGACATCGCAGAGAAGCTGGAGAAGTTCTACACTGAGGATCGGTGCGAGCTTGAAGAGTTCTTGGACATATGGACTGGGATATGGCTTAAGAAATGGAAAGAACGGGTAAAACTGCTGATAGGAAATGAGAATGCCAATCGCTGGAACAAAGTCACCCGAATCCTCAGCAATGCCGAACCTATCTGGAAAAGCCTCTCGAACCAGCAAGAAATAGAAGAGATCATAATACTCACGCTCGTCAAGAACGGCGAAATCTGCGGAACAACGATTCTTGCCGAAAACCTCCTGAAGATGGAACTAGGTGAAAAGAAGAGAGAGTATTTGAGCGAAAAAGAGCAAATAGTGAACGTCGTCAACAGCACTCTGAGAAAAGCCAGAGAACTAACTCAGAGCAAAGGACCTTTAATCTTCGTCAAAGTTGACAAGGGTTACTATCAATCTGCTTGACAAATGAGCGTTATTAACGTATTCTATTTCTTTGAAGATTCTTGGTCTGCCAAGAATACTTTCTGATGGTTGCTCTTTCACCGTAGCCGCAAGCTGCACATCGTTTTTTGGCAACACTGTACGCTCTTCTCCCGCATCGTCTGCATCTAATGTGAACCGTTTTGCCTGCCCTTTTGCCAAAAGAAGGCGTTCCCTTTCCCAAAGCTTTCACCTTGGTGGGGGTGAAATCAAAACTACATTGTCTCCTCGAACGATTATTAATCCAAGCTTTCTCACGTTCTCAGAACTAGTAGTGTCTTCGGTCTCTTCCAGAACCAAGTTCAGGTGTTGATCGAACCCCTTGAGTCTCCCGCGTAAGCTTTTTCCACCCTTCAATCTCACGAGCACGATTTTTCCCAGGTTTTGTTCAAGGATTTCAGTCGTCATCTCGCTCATTTTTGCACCCTCATGGCGTACTTTTATCACTTTTATACTTAACCTTACACATTTAAACCTATCTAAGTGAGAAGAAGCATGCCAGAAAGAAATGCCAGATATTTTTTGAAAGACAAAGAGGCAAAAGCTCTCCTCGACGAAGCTTCCAGAAAGCTAAAAACTGATTTAAGGCAGATCCTTGCAGGAAAGCCCAACCTTGAAGTTGTAAGAGCGGAAATCGGTAGGATCTTTCTTGCAAACAGTAGACCAATACTTGTTGAGGCCAAAGGAGGCCTCTTCCCGACGTTGGTTTTCAACGAGCTTCTTGCAATAATGCCAAAGGTCATTGTGGACATGGGAGCTATTCCGCACATATGCAAGGGTGCGGACGTCATGGCGCCTGGAATCAGACGCTTTGAAGGAAGTTTCTGCAAGGGAGACCTTGTAGTAGTTGTGGATGAAAGGCACAGTAAAGCCGTAGCGATAGGCGAAACCTTATTCGACTATGAAGAAGCATTGAAAGCCAAGCGCGACGTTGTTGTCAAAAACATCTATTTCGTCGGTGATAAGACATGGAACCGGATAAAAGAACTTGAAGCGAACATTTAGCCCCATCCTTGAATTTATGAAACACTTTTAT
>Ga0315280_10001150_pt1 | contig 46637 bp, 43 predicted proteins | sample YL17G06_40_MG_FD_203697 | JGI IMG/M metagenome (GOLD analysis project Ga0315280, IMG submission 203697) | Sediment microbial communities from Yellowstone Lake, YNP, Wyoming, USA - YL17G06_40 | ecosystem: Environmental > Aquatic > Freshwater > Lake > Sediment | place: USA: Wyoming | collected... | reverse complement strand
CCAAAGATGCGCCAGTACCTCCTCGACCAGCATATACTCACTGAAGACGAGCTGGCTAAGGCGGAAGCCGAGGCTGCAGAGACCGTCGAGGATGCGGTCAGGTTCGCCGACGAGTCGCCCGAGCCGGCCTACGAGGAGTTGTTCGAGGATGTTTATGCGTGAGGAGGGAGAGGAGCGAGAGGAGCACGCTCCTCACCTTCCTCTGCCTCCCCTCGCCTCGAAGGAGTTTGACCAATGCCAGTGATAATGTACCGACAAGCCCTGAACCAGGCTCTGCGCGAGGAGATGCGGCGCGACCCGAGCGTCTTCATCATTGGCGAGGAGGTCGGCGCGTACCAGGGCGCCTACCGGGTCACGGAGGGGCTGCTGCAGGAGTTCGGCGGGAAGAGGGTTGTGGACACGCCGATCTCGGAGGAGGCGATCACCGGCACCGGCATCGGCGCTGCGATGGTTGGCCTTCGCCCGGTCGTCGAGATGATGACCGTGAACTTCGCTCTCCTCGCGATGGATCAGATAGTGAACCACGCCGCTAAGCTGCGCTTTATGTCCGGCGGGCAGCTCAAACTGCCGCTGGTCATCCGTGCGCCGGAGGGAGCAGGCATGCAGCTCGGCGCACAGCACTCACAGAACCTCGAATCCTGGTTCATGCACGTTCCCGGCCTCAAGGTTGTCGCCGCGGCTACACCTTACGACGCCAAGGGCCTGCTCAAATCCGCGATTCGTGACGACAGTCCGGTCATCTTCTTCGAGCACGAACTGCTCTATACGGTAAAGGGAGAGGTGCCCGAGGAGGAGTACACGATCCCGATCGGCGCGGCGGATGTCAAACGTGAGGGCCGCGATGTGACCATAATCACCTATCTCAGGATGGTCTCGGTCGCGCTTGCCGCAGCCAACGCGCTCTCGGCTGAGGGGATCGAGGCGGAGGTGATCGACCTGCGGACGCTTCGCCCGCTCGACATAGATACGCTCACCGAGTCCATCCGGAAGACCCATCGCGCGGTCGTCGTGGAGGAGGACTGGCCCATGTGCGGAGCCGGCGCGGAGGTGATGGCCCGGCTCCAGGAGACGGCGTTCGACTACTTCGACGCGCCGATCTACCGTGTGACCTCGGAGGACGTACCAATGCCTTACTCCAAGAGCCTTGAGCGGGCGGCCCTGCCGGACGAGGCAAAGGTCATCAATGCCGTGCACTGCGCTGTCGGGCGACAGTGTATCCTGCCGACCCGGCGGCCAACTGAGGAGATAATGCAGGTCGGAACTGCAGAAGAGGAAGAGGAGCAAGTCCTGGAAGAGCCGAAGGCGACGAGCGGCGAGTAGGGAGCCCGGCGGGTGTTATTCCTACCGACGCGAGGAATCTCGTGCAGCGACAAGTGTTGAACGGGACCCTTATTCAGCATTCAGCGTTGAACACCTGTCACTTATCACTTCCCCCGGAGGTTTCGAGATGCCAGATATCATCATGCCGAAGATGAGCGACTCCATGGAGGAAGGCAAGGTTCTCCGATGGATCAAGAGTCAGGGCGAGCAGGTCGAGAAAGGGGAGCCGGTGGCCGAGATCGAGACCGACAAGGCGAACGTGGAGCTTGAGTCGCCTGAGGCAGGCGTGCTCGGCGAGATCAGGGTCAAGGAAGGGGAAATCGTGCCGATTGGGGCCACCATAGCGGTGATATCGCCTGCAGGCGAGGTGGTTGGAGCGAAGGTCGGCACGGCGGCCGAGGCGCCCCCCGAGGAAGAGAAGCCCGCCCCGCCGGTCGAGGAGAAGAAGGAAGAGGAGAAGCCGGCGCCACCGAAGCCGGATGAGCGCCCTGCGCCCACGCCCAAGCCCGAGGCCCAACCGCCGGCCGCAGAGATTCCGCCGGCGCCTGAGGGCGTCATAGCCTCTCCGCTTGCACGCAAGATCGCACGGGATGCCGGCGTGGACCTTCGCGGAATCCGGGGCACCGGCCCCGGTGGGCGGATTGTCGAAGCAGACGTGAGAGGGTTCATAGAGCGCGGCGGGAGGCCCGCGCCGGCCGCTCCCCAGGCCCCGACGCCCCCTGCGCCTCCAGCGCCCGCGATGCCGCCCACGCTCGATTCCGGCCAGATCGAGCTCGGCCGCATCTGGCAGACCGTGGGCCGGCGCATGACCGAGAGCAAGCGCGAGATTCCGCACTTCTACGTGACTATGGAGGCCGATATGGAGGAGGCCCTTCGGATGCGTGAGTCGCTGAACTCCGTACGGCCGGAGGACCGGCAAGTCTCGCTGAACGACATCGTCGTGAAGGCGTGTGCGGTCGCGCTGGTCAAGCACCCGATGCTTAACGCCTCCTATGCCGGCGAGAACAAGGTCCAGATGCACGGTTCGGTCCACATTGGCATCGCGGTCGCAATCCCTAACGGTCTGATCACTCCTGTTGTCCGCAACTGCGAGAGCAAATCGCTCTCCACGATCTCCGACGAGGCTCGCGACCTGATCCGTCGCACGAGAAGCGGCGAGATCCGACCCGAGGAGTACTCAGGCGCGACGTTCACGGTGACCAATCTGGGGATGTACGGCGTTGAGGAGTTCCTGGCCATTATAGTTCCCGGTCAGTCGGCTATCCTGGCCATCGGGGCGGCGGAGTTGAAGCCGGTAGTACACGAAGGAAGGGTCGAGGCAAGGAACAGGATGAGGCTGACGCTCGCCGCAGACCATCGAGTGACGGACGGAGCGCGCGCTGCTGAGTTCCTACGCGACCTGAAGCAGGTCCTCGAGCAGCCGATGAGCCTCCTGGAGTAGTCGTTGGAAGCTGAGCAATCAGCAAGAAAACTTGCGTATCTGCGCTTAAACTATGAATGAAAGTGGGAACTATTACGTTGGCAGAGTCGTATTGAAAGTGGAAAAGACCAGAAACATCTTTTTCTCCTTTCACCTCCTTTCCTCTGGCCCTGGTTCGGGGAGCACGGCCACGAACCAGGGCATGTTTTTGTACAGCGACTGGGGGGCAGGGGTCGGGCGGATGGGCCGCCCCTGCGACCAAGCAGCCAGCAGATTGGGTTACCCCAGCTTCTCGAGCTCTTCCTTCCAGCCCTGCTGGTATTCCGGCCCACCTGCGGGCGCCGCCCAGCGGACGGCGTTCGTTATGACCTTGAGCACGTTCGGGTCGTAGTAGATGGGGAATGTCTCGTGCCCCGGGCGGAAGTAGAAGACCTTGCCGCGTCCCCGGTGCCAGCAGCAGCCGCTGCGGAAGACCTCGCCGCCCTCAAACCAGCTTATGAATACCAGCTCGTCCGGCTGAGGTATGCCGAACGGCTCGCCGTACATCTCCGTATGCTCAAGCTCGAAATACTCCGGCAGGCCCTGTGCGATCGGATGGGCGTAGTCAACGAGCCATAAGCGCTCCTTCTCCCCGGCCTCCCGCCACTTCAGGTAGCAGTTCGTGCCCATCAGCTTCATGAATATCTTCGAGAAATGCCCCGAGTGCAGCGGGATCAGCCCCATGCCGCCGTCCACGATTCGGGCGTGCACCCGGTCCACGATCTTGTCCTGGACGCGCCCGTGAGCCATGTGGCCCCACCAGATCAGGACATCGGTGGCAGCTACCACGTCCTCAGTCAGGCCGTGCTCGGGCTCGTCGAGCGTTGCCGTTCGGACCTCGATCCCCGGTTGGGTGCGGAGATGCGCCGCAATCGCCTCATGGATCCCCTTCGGATAAACCTTCGCAGGCTCCCCATTCGGGTCCTGCTCGTGCCGAAACTCGTTCCAGACAGTAACACGGATTGGTTTGTTCAACGGTTTGTGCCTCCTTATTCTGCGAACCTCCAAAGCCCTGCTTCCCGCGCCAGGCGAACGGCTTCCGCGTACTCGTCAGAGGCAATCGGCCGGCCGATTGCCTCGTGCCCCACAGCGCCGAAGCACGGCCTATACTGGTCCATGATGTTTATGTAGGTGTCCCTGCTGATCTCCTCGGCGAGGAACCTGACGACTTGGCGGGTGCCGGCCAAGCCGTTCGGCAGCACCAGATGCCGCACGAGCAGTCCTCTCAGGGCCACCTCATACCTCCTGCCTCCGACGGACAGGTCGGCAATCTCGAGATCGCCGACCTGCCTGTGCATTTCGCGAACCGCCTCCCGGTTGCGCTCGGAGTAGTCCGCCGCGCCGGACAGCTCGGCCGCAACCCGACCGTCCCCGTACTTCATGTCCGGCATGTAGATGTCCACGATGCCGTCGAGCAGCTTCAGAGCTTCAAGGGATTCGTATCCCCCGCAATTATACACTAGAGGCAGCCGGAGGCCAAGCGGCGCCGCCTTCCCGAGCGCGTCGAGGATCTGCGGAAGCTGGTGGGTCGGTGTGACGAGGTTGATGTTGTGGCAGCCTCGATCCTGGAGCGCAATCATCATCCTCGCTATGCGATCGGTCGGTACGGCCTCGCCATAGTGGAGTTGGCTGATGTCATAGTTCTGACAGAAGATGCAGCGGAGGTTGCAGCCTGCGAGGAAGATGGTCCCGGAGCCATGCGCGCCGACGAGCGGCTTTTCCTCACCGAAATGCGGCCCATAGCTCGACACTACGGCCTCGGAACCGACCCGACAAGTCCCGAGCTCGCCAGCCAACCTGTCCACACCGCATCGCCTGGGACAGAGGCTGCACGACCTCATCATCTCACGCACTGCAGCCGCACGAGCGCTTAGCTCTTCAGCAGCAAGCGACAGGTAAGCAGCTCTCCCCATCGCCGGCTGCACGACCTGCATTCTGCTTTCTGCATTGTCCACTTTCCACTTCTCATCACGACCCACGTCGCCGCAGGGGCGCTGGGCCGAAGTTCCCGCTCAATCCTCGTCCGGGAGGACCCGATACCTGAACGATTCCACATCCCAACTCTTGACGATCTCGATCGCGGCGTATCCGGTGAGATCGAGGTGGATAGGCGTTACCGACACCTTGTCATCGGCAATCGCCTTGACGTCGGTTCCGTCTTCGAGTTCGTCGAGCGGGGCATCGCCGCCGAGCCAGTAGTAGGCGCGGCCCATTGGATCGGTTCGCTTCTCGACCTTTCCGGCGTAGTGCCTCTTTCCCTGCCTCGTGACCTCGACACCGGCGATCTGGTCGGGCGGAACGCCGGGCACGTTGACATTCAGGAACACGCTCGGCGGCAGCCGGTGCTCGAACAGCGTTCGCGCGAGAAAATTGGCGAACTCGGCGGCATAGTTGAACCCCGAACTCAGGTCGTAGGATGCCACGGAGATCGAGAAAGCCTGCACCCCCATCACCGCGCCCTCCATCGCCGCCGAAACCGTCCCGGAGTAGGTCAGGTCCCAACCCAGGTTCGGCCCACCGTTGATCCCGGAGACAACGAGATCCACCGGGCCACCCGCAACATCCAGTATCCCGAGTGAAATGCAGTCCGAAGGGGTGCCATTCGAGGCGTAGCCAGTGTCGCCGTCGAGCAGCCGGACCGGTTCCAGCCTGAGCGGCTTGTGGAGCGTAATCGAGTGCCCGGATGCGCTTCGCGGCCGGTCGGGCGCCACCACGACGACCCGTCCAAGGTCCTGCAGCGCGCCCTTCAGCGCCAGCAGTCCTTCCGAGTAGATGCCATCGTCATTGGTTATGAGTATGGTCATTCGTGTCTCGGTCCACCCTTTGCTTCTGTTGATGGGCCTTTCCGGGCCTGTCCAGACCACGAGCCGGAAGCAAGGCTCGGGCATCTTCAGTGGCATCGCGGCAGCGGACGACCCTGCATGGGAACGCGCGCTGGCTCCCGAGACTACTTAGGCAGCGTTCGGGGCATTTCCTTTTGATGTCCGCCGCAGGCGGCACGAACGTGCTGCAGCAAGACGAAGAAACAGGGAGCGGATCGTCTCGGATCCGCTCCCTGTTCGTGCTAGGTGGACCACCGACAGATAGGCGCCTAGGAAGTCGGCTGCTCCGACGCCATCCGAGTGCTGAGCGCACCCAGCATCGCGCCTATGAGCGAGACGACTGCGCCTATGAAGAACCACCATGTGCCAGCCAGGCCAGCGTTCGCGATCTGAACCAGCGCCCGGCCAGCCGGCCCGACGATCGGAGCGGCAGGAAGCCCGGCCGAGTAACCAAGTACAGCCCGGACGCCGAAGACCGCTGCAACAGTGCCCAGCGTGAGCAGCAGACCCCACGTGACTATGCTGTGTGAGATCGCGCTCATCCGACTCTGGACATATGGGTTACTGGCCGCGATCATCCCAGCCAGATAGTAGGCCACGAACGCTATCGCAGCGGTCCATATCCCGAGAGCGTTCACACTCGGCACCCCGCCGGTCCTGCTCGCCACTCCGTACACTATAGCGAAGACGAGGGAGCCGAGCAGAAGCTGTACGCCGAACGCCGTAACGAAGCCTGCCCACACGGAGCGCCACCGGATGTTGCCAGCCAGTGCGATCTCACGCTCCGCCGGCACCACGCGCGCCTCCGGCATATAAGCTGCCGCAGCGCCACCCTTGAGGCCAGCCTCGGCTTCCTGCTCTCTCTCTATCTCATCATCCCTGCGTTCCCTATTCATGGGATCCTCCCTCCTGCAAACAGGTTGCCCGATGCGACGTTCTTGCCGCGGACGCAACCCGCGCGGCCGCCGAATCGCGGCCACGTAACGTCTTCCATCGTTTTTTCTTCCCGCACACTCTGTGACCCAAACCTTAAGGGACGGCCTTGGCCGAGTCCCGGCACAGGCGCTACCCGGGCCGGAAGCGATGGCACGACCTATCAGAACGACGGCCCGGTCACTCACTGTGAGTAACCGGGCCGCCCTTCTTTCGCATTCGCCTTACAAGGCGCCTAAGTGTATGCCGGAACGATATCCTACCGGACTACTTCCTCCTCGACCGGAGCACGCGCGCCGGCTGCGCCGCCGGCCGCCGCGAAGATCAGGCCCAGGAACTCAAAGATAACGAACAGCCATGCGCTCGTGGTGGCTGCAACGTGCATGACCCCGGGCGATGGCGCTGCGGTTCTCGGTACACCTCCGAACAGTGTCCCCAGCACGCCTCCGGCCTGAAGCCCGCCGAACGACGCCATTATTATCAGAAGCGTGAAGGACAGTCCCCACAGCACTACGCCGTTCCATATGCCGTTCCCGGCTCCCGCTATACCGGCCAGCCTGGACATGATCACGCCACCAACGAACAGTGCGACCAGGCTGGAGACTCCGGTCCAAACGGCAAAACCAGGGCCGAACGCAGTAGCCGGACTAGCGGCCACACCTACCCAGATCGCCAGCCCAATCGCAGTGAACCACACCCACAGTGCGAAGTAGGTAAGCCAGCCAGCCCAGACGGCCGGCCAGCGAACCCTGTCGGCCCACGCGAGAACACCACCGGCGGCCCGAGGAACTGCTGCGGCCGGAACATACGCCGCCGCCGCGCCGCCTCTCACGCCGGCTTCCTCCTCGCGCTCGACATGTATCTCTTCTTCCATCCCAACTTCCCTCCTCGAGAAGACTAGACCCATTCGGCATTCCCTTCGCGCTGACGCACAGCAGCATCCGCGCTGCGAGGGTAGAATGCCTCCTTCCAGTTTCTATCTTCCCGCACGAGGTATGGCCTAAACATCCGAACGGTGAAGCCAGGTGGCGAAAGCTGGCAGGCATGTGGACGATGAGGGCCAACCTGTGAGAGCTTGCGGACGGAAATATAAGGATGGCAGCCTGCGGCGATGGCCAGCGCCGGCGTGTCGTGCCACCATACAGCGGCTGGCCGCTCTCAAAGGCTCACCGTGGACCGCCGGCTTCTCGCCGGCTGAGGAAGGATCTCGCAGATGACGAGACGCCCCTCATCCCCGAACCGCTACTGCCCGAGGCTTACCCTACGGCACGCTGCTCGGCTCGGGGAACACGCGCCGGACGATGCGGTCTGCAGGACCGAACACGCCGAGCCCCTTGCCATTCACCGTCACATCGAGGTAGTTCGCCTTTCCGGTCTTGACGAAGATCTTCTTGCCGGCGAACGTTGCGGTCGAGTCCGGCGCGAGCGTGCTTTCGTACTCGTTTCTGCCGTTTACGATCACGTGCACCCACACCGGCTGTCCTAGGGTGTGAAGCTTGACCTCGACAACGCCCGGCTTCGGCGGGACGCCAACCGGGGGCGCGGCGCCGGTAGGCTGAGCTCCGGTAGGCTGCGCGCCGGTAGGGGGCACTGTCGGCCCCGGCGGCGCAACAGGCGGGACCAGCGGGGTCTGAGGCGCGTAGTTCCCGGTCGGCGGAACGGACACCTGCCGAACCGGCGGACGCTTCCCGCGCACTTGCGTCAGATAGTAGTAATACGCCCCGCCGCCGGCTCCCCCAAGGATCACGATCGTGATGGCGGCCACCCAAGCAGGCCGCATCGACCGGCGAGGAGGCGGCACGACGACCGGCGCCGCCCATTCCGCCTCATACCGCTGCAGCAGCGCCCCGCTGTCCAACCCCAGAAAGTTCGCGTAATCTCGCAGGAACGCCCTGGCATAAACCCGGTTCGGGAAGGCATCGAACCGGTCCTCCTCAAGGGCAGCCAGGTTCTGCATCATTATCTTCGTAGCTTCGTGCACTTCCGCGAGGCCAAGCCCTCTCTCCGTGCGCCGGTTCTTGAGTACTTCTCCTATTGATTCCACATCCTCACCTCGATAGACTCCGCTTTCGCCAGTCAACTGGCCCTACAATCGCCGGAGGAATTCTAACGCCTCTTTACGCTCTTTGTCTACGTCACGGCCCCAGGCGCATTCGACTGACATCCTAGCGTCGTAACCCGCCGATCTCAGCGCTGCCATGAAACCGGCATAGTCATAGCTTCCGCTCCCGGGATGCCGCCGCCCGGTGTCAGCCGTATGTGTGTGGACAAGGTAGTGCCGAGCCTCGACAATATCCGAAAAGGGCTCGCCCTCCTCGTCCAGGTGGTAGAAGTCCACCAAGACTCCTACCGACGGATGGTTGAGCGCCTCGGCGTACGTCAGCGCCTCCGCCACCGTGTTTATCACGTTGCTTTCCCGCCGGTTCAGCGGCTCGATGGCAAGGCGAAGCGCGTTCCTGTGGGCCAACTCGCCGGCAAGCCTTATCAACTCGCTCAGTTGATGCCTTGCATCTTCGCGCGGGAAGCCGTCGGGAACCGTTCGAGCACCTCCGCTCCCGAACACAACCACCCTGCCCCCGACCTGCCCGATCCGGTCGAAAGCGACCTCCAGGTACTTCCGCACCCGCTCCGAATCCACATCCGGCCCGGTGATGTGCAGGTCCCGCGGCAGCAGGACATTCCATGCCTCAGGCTTTACCTCGTGCGCAAGAATCTCCCGCCTGATCGGCTGCCAGTCCGACTCCGGCGACCCAGGCCGGACCGTTCCGACCGGCAGCTCGATATAGTCGTAGCCCGCCGCCTCGACCCCGGCTATCCCCTCAATCCCCGTGCAGCACCCGAACCTCATAGTCCGAACCCCGCGAACGAGCAGTAAGTGATGAGCGGCGGCTCAGGTATGCGCGGCGGCCGACATGATAAGGCCTACGCCAATCAGGAGGAGAAGCAGCCCCAGCGTCCCCGCGCGGAACAGAAGCAGATTGCCCGCGGCGACCGCCAATGCTCCCACCCCGGCACGCAGGTACCGGGGCGTGTCCCGCCTCGAAGCCCGAAAGCCTCGCACGAACAGCGCGAACGCCAGCAGAACGCATACCACAGCCACCAGATTCGTGATAAGCACCGGCCTCAGCTCCCAACGCCGGAGTCGAGCTTCTCCCGCAGCAGCCTGTTAACCGACGCCGGGTTCGCTTTCCCCCTCGTAGCCCGCATCACCTGGCCCACAAACCAGCCCAGCAATTCCTGCTTCCCCGCGCGATACCGCTCGACCTCCTCCGGATGCTCATCGAGAACCTGGTCAACCACGGCCTCAATCGCCGCTTCATCGGTTATCTGCACCAGGCCCTTCTCCCTAACGATCTCCTCAGGCCGTTTGCCGTTCTGGAACATCTCCTCGAAGACGGTCTTACCGATCCTCCCACTGATCGTGCCGTCGTCGATCAGTCTCAGCATTTCGACCAGATGCCCAGGCTTGACTTTGGCCTGATCCGCCTCTACGCCCGCCACGTTGAGCAACCTCAGGAACTCCCCCATCACCCAGTTGGCGACGGTCTTGCCATCCGGGTACTGGCTCGTCGCCTCCTCGTAGAACTCTGCAAGAGCGCGAGACTCCGTGATCACCTCGGCGTCGGCAGCCGGGATGCCGTGCTCCTCGACGAACCGCCGCTTTTTCTGCTGGGGAAGCTCCGGAAGCCCCGCCCTCTGCTCCTCGATCCACACCGGATCGAACGACATCGGCACCAGGTCCGGCTCCGGGAAGTAACGGTACTCCTGCTCAAGCTCCTTGCCCCGCATCGGCGCCGTCTTCTCACCGATGTCGTCCCAACGGCGAGTCTCGTGGACTATCTTCCCGCCGCGCGAGAGCACCCGCTTCTGTCGCTCCATCTCGTATTCGAGGCCTCGATAGACCGCGCGGAAGCTGTTCAGGTTCTTGATCTCGGTCCGCGTCCCGAACTCGGCGGTTCCCTTGGGCCGGATGGAGACGTTCGGCTCGCACCGCAGGCTCCCCTCCTCCATCTTCCCGTCGGACACCCCCAGGTAGATCAGGATCGCCCGCAGCCGTACCAGATACTCCCTCGCCTCTTCGGCCGAGTTGATCTGGTCGAAGCCCATCGCAGGATCATGCTCGGTGACGATCTCCATCAGCGGCACACCGCTCCGGTTGTAGTCCACCAGGCTCGTACCGCTCTCCACATGGAAGAGCTTGCCGGTGTCCTCTTCGAGATGGACGCGGCGGATTCCGATTCGCTTCGTCATCCCGTTGACCGTGATCTCGACGCAGCCTCGCGTCCCGATCGGCGTCTCGCCATACTGTGATATCTGATAACCCTTCGGCAGGTCGGGGTAGAAGTAGTTCTTGCGATGGAAGATGCTCTGCGGCGTGATCTGGCAGCCGAGCGCGAGCGCGGTGCGGACGACGAACTCGACCGCGCGCTCGTTGATGACCGGGAGCGACCCCGGCAGGCCGAGGCAGACGGGGCAGCACCTCGTGTCCGGCTCCCCGCCGAACGCCACCTTGCACCCGCAGAACATCTTGCTCTCCGTCAAGAGCTCCGCGTGGACTTCCATGCCGATTACTGGTTCGTATTCAACCATCCGCCTTATCTCGCTGAATGCACACTTGCTTAACCACGAAAACACGAAAGAAACTGGGGTATGGGCCTGGGATCTTTACTTGTAGGGGCGGAGCATTTGCCGTGCACCAGATGGTCCGGCTTCTGGTCTATCTGGCAAATGCTTCGCCCAGATGTTGATCTGTTATGCGAACGGTTTGCTCAGATACGGAAGCCTTTGGGCGAAGCATTTGCGCCGAATCCGATGGTCCGGCCTCCAATCCGGCCGGCAAGTGCTTCGCCCCTACGTGTTGTTCTCTGTCCCGTGTTCCCTATTCGGTGTTTTCTCTCCTTTCGTGCTTTCGTGATTAGATGCCAGCCTTCGCACCTACAGGCTCGGCCTTTGCCGATGAAAGTCCGTCGCCTGCTCGAACGCGTATGCTACTCTCAGGACCGTCTCTTCGTCAAACGCCCTCCCTATGATGTGCAGCCCGATGGGCAGCCCGTTCTGGAATCCGCACGGGATGGAGATCGCTGGCAACCCGGCCATGTTGGCTGGGATGGTGCATACATCCGCGAGCTTCATCTGGAACGGGTCGTCCGCGCGTTCCCCGACGCCGAATGCCACCGTCGGGGAAGTCGGCGTCACCAGAACATCGAACTCCTGGAAAGCTCTCTCGAAGTCCTGCCGGATGAGCGTCCTGACCTTCTGAGCCTTGAGGTAGTAGGCGTCGTAGTAGCCGGCTGAGAGCGCGTATGTGCCGATCATGATCCTCTGTTTGACCTCGGGTCCGAAGCCTTGCTCGCGAGTCTTCCGGAACATGGTGATCGGGTCGGGCGCTTCCTTGCTGCGGAGGCCGTAGCGGACGCCGTCGTAGCGCGCCAGGTTCGAGCTTGCCTCCGCCGGCGCGATGATGTAGTAAGTGGGCAGCCCATACTCCACCATCGGCATAGAGGTCTCCTTGTACTCCGCACCGAGGCCCGCGAGCACCTCCACCGCTCTCATGACCGATTCGACTACTTCCGGCGCAACCCCCTGGCCGAAGAACTCCTTCGGAACGCCGATCCGAAGCCCCTTTACGTCCGGCACGAGCGACTTGGTATAGTCGGGAACAGGGATATCGAGCGAAGTGGAGTCGCATGGGTCGCGGCCGGCGATCACATTCATAACCAGCGCGCAGTCCCTGACGTCCTTCGTGAGGGGGCCGATCTGGTCCAGGGACGATGCGAAAGCCACCAGGCCGTAGCGGGAGACCCGGCCGTAGGTGGGTTTCAGGCCGACAACGCCGCAGAACGACGCAGGCTGTCGGATCGACCCTCCCGTGTCTGAGCCCAGGGCCACAATGGCCTCGTCCGCCGCGATGGCCGCCGCCGACCCGCCGCTCGATCCCCCAGGCACCTTCGTCAGGTCCCACGGATTCCGCGTGACGAAGAAGCCCGAGTTCTCGGTGGACGAACCCATGGCAAACTCGTCCAGGTTGGTCTTTCCAACGATTACCCCAGTCACGTCCCCAATGCGGTCCACTACCGTCGCGTTGAAGACGGGCCTGTAGTTGTGGAGTATCTTCGAGGAGCAGGTGGTGAGCACCCCGCAGGTGCTCATATTGTCCTTGACCGCCCAGGGCAGCCCCGTGAGCGGAACAATGTCCTCCCCCGCCGCGATCTTCTTGTCCGCAGCATCCGCAGTCTGAAGCGCAAGGTCTTCAGTCACAGTCACGTAGGCCTTGACCCGCTCCTCGACGCTCCGAATCCTCCCGAGAACCGACTCGGTGACCTCCCTGCAAGTCACCTCCTTGCTGCGGAGAAGGTCGTGGAGCTCATGCGCTGTCAGCCTGCACAGTTCGTCCGCCATTTCCTCAGGTTTCCACGATCCTCGGGACCTCGAACATCCCGTCTGCCGGCTCCGGTGCGTTGGCAACGACGCTGTCCTGGGGAAGAGACGGGCGCGACACGTCCGGCCGGAACACGTTCCTTACAGGGATAGTGTGCGAGGTCGGCTCGACGTGCTCGGTATCCAGAGCTTGCAGCGTCTCGAAGTTCTCGAGCAGCCTGTTGATATGCCCACCAAGCGTTTCCGCCTCCTGCTCGGAAAGCTCGAGCCGTGCAAGGAACGCTATCTGGGCGACCTCTTCCTTTGTCAGCCTCAACCTGGTTCCTCCTCAGGAGTCGGCTGATTATACCACCGAGTCTCTGCCGTCCGCAACCAAGCGGCGCCGCATGCCAAACCCAAGGTAGATCGCCACGCCGGCAGAGATGCGTTCGTTGGCGCGGGCGGCGACGTCGAGACGGGCGTCGGATGAGCAGGACCGCCAAGGGCGAGATCAAGTCCGGCCCTCCTCTCACCCCTGCCCCGACCATCCTAAAAACAACTTTGCAAAAGTACTTGACAACATGGCAATCAATTAGTATACTAAAGCAGAACTGAGGGAATAATACAATGGCTTTGCTCTCAGGGCGTTTGCGGGTAACGACATATCCAGGAGGTGCACTCAAGTGGCTAAGACTGTAGGAATCGACCTGGGAACGACTAACTCCGTGGTTGCAGTGATGGAGGGCGGCGAGCCGACCGTGATACCGAACGCGGAAGGCAGCAGGCTCACCGCGTCTGTCGTCGCCTTCGCCAAGACGGGCGAGCGGCTGGTCGGCGTTGGAGCTAAGCGTCAGGCGGTCCTGAATCCGGAGCGCACGATCTCCTCGATCAAGCGCGAGATGGGGACCGATCACAAGATCAAGATAGATAACAAGCAGTACACGCCGGAAGAGATTTCGGCGATGGTCCTGCAGAAGCTCAAGACCGACGCGGAAGCTTATCTGGGCGAGCCAGTGACCAGCGCAGTCATAACCGTGCCGGCTTACTTCAACGACGCACAGCGGACGGCAACGAAGACGGCAGGGGAGATCGCGGGGCTGAACGTTCTCAGGATCATCAACGAACCGACAGCGGCATCCCTGGCCTACGGACTCGATAAGAAAGGCTCGGAAACGATCCTCGTCTGGGACCTCGGCGGAGGGACGTTCGACGTCTCGATTCTCGAGGTTGGCGAGGGCGTGTTCGAGGTGAAATCGACCTCGGGCGACACTCATCTCGGCGGCGACGACTGGGACCAGCGCATCGTTGACTACGTGGCCGACGAGTTCAAGCGAGAGCAGGGAATCGACCTGCGGAACGACCGGCAAGCCCTCCAGCGGCTGCGAGAGGCCGCCGAGAAAGCTAAGGTCGAGCTATCGACCGTCGTGCAGACGAACATCAACCTGCCGTTCATTACTGCTACGGCCGACGGGCCAAAGCATCTCGACATGACGCTCACACGGGCGAAACTCGAGGAGTTGACCCACAACCTGCTCGAGCGGTGCGTCGGGCCGTTCAAGCGGGCGATCGAGGACGCGAAGCTCGCGCCCGAGGACATCAACGAGATCATCCTGGTCGGCGGCGCGACGAGGATGCCGATGGTCCAGGAACTCGTGCGGAAGCTTTCGAATGGCAAGGAGCCGAACAAGGGCGTGAACCCGGACGAGGTAGTTGCGGTGGGAGCAGCCATCCAGGCCGGCGTGCTCGGCGGCGAGGTCAAGGACGTGGTTCTCCTTGACGTGACCCCGCTGTCGCTTGGCGTCGAGACGCTTGGCGGCGTCATGACGAGGCTGATCGACCGGAACACGACCATCCCAACCCGCAAGAGCCAGATCTTCACGACCTCGGCCGACGGCCAGACGGAGGTCGAGATCCACGTTCTGCAGGGAGAACGCGACATGGCTCGCGACAACAAGACCCTCGGCAGGTTCCACCTGACGGGCATTCCGCCCGCGCCACGCGGCATCCCGCAGATCGAGGTGGCGTTTGACATCGACGCTAACGGCATCGTGAACGTCTCTGCCAAGGACCTTGCGACTCAGCGGAGCCAGTCAATCACCATCACTGGTTCGACCAGGCTCTCCAAGGACGACGTCGAACGCATGGTACATGACGCCGAGGCTCACGGCGCCGAAGACCGCAGAGCCAGAGAGGAAGCAGAGACTCGAAACCAGGCCGAGCAGTTGATCTATGCGACCGAGAAGAACCTGAAAGAGCTGGGCGACCGCGTCCCGGCTGACCTGAAGTCGAATATCGAGCAAGGCGTCAACGACCTGCGCCAGGCCATCGACTCGAACGACATCGGCCAGATTCGTTCGTCGATGGAGCGGCTGCAGCAGGAGTCGTACAAGCTCTCGGAGATGCTCTACCAGCAGGCGTCCAAGGAGTATGCCGGTGCCGGGGCCGAGACCCCCGGAGCCAAGACGCCCGGCGAAGAGCAGGAACAGGGCGGTGACGAGGGCGTCATCGACGCTGAGTTCAAGACGGAGTAAGGGAGTCCAGGGAGTCGAGCCAGAGCGGCTTGAGTGAACAGAGATAGCTGATCACTTATAGCTCACCATTTCGATCGTTGGAGGGATGATACTGTGGTGATTGCACGTTGGGATCCATTCAGAGAGCTTGAGGAGCTTCAGGAGCGAGTGAACCGGATATTCCAGGAGCGGATGGGCCGTGCTGAGGCCGGCGAGCGCACCTGGGCGCCGGTGGTGGATGTCTACGAGGATGAGAACGTCGTCGTCCTGCGTGCCGAGCTGCCCGGGATGAAGCGGGAGGACATCGACATACAAGTCACACAGGACTCCCTGACCATCGGGGGCGAGCGCAATTTCCCGACAGACGAGAAGAAGAACTACGTCCGGGTGGAGCGTCCCTACGGCCCGTTCGCCAGGACGTTCGCCATCAACATGCCCGTCAAGAGCGAGGCTGTGAAAGCAAACTATAAGGATGGCATACTGGAGATAACGGTGCCGAAAGCTGAGGAGACCAAGCCCAAGAAGGTGCAGGTCTCGGTTGAATAGCCACCACGGCCCTCCCCGGCCAGGTAGGAATGAGGAATGAGGTATGAGAGGTAACGTCCGGCGTGCCGGACCCGCCTCCACTCGTACCTCATTGCTCGTTGTTTTGAGAATATGGCTACAGGCTACAAGGACTACTACAAGATACTGGGTGTCGAGCGCGGCGCCTCGGAGAAGGAGATCAAACAGGCGTACCGCAGGCTCGCGCGCAAGTATCATCCGGACGTTAACCCGGGGGACAAGTCCGCAGAAGAGAAGTTCAAGGACATGAGCGAGGCTTACGAAGTCCTCTCGGACAGAGAGAAGCGCGCGAAGTACGATCAATTCGGCCAGTACTGGCAGCAGGCGGGGCAGCCTGGCGCAGGCCAGCCGCCTCCGGGGTGGGAGGAAGGCTTCGGCACGTTCGACTTCGGGCAGGGCGGGTTCGGAGACCTCTTCGATCTGCTCTTTGGCGAGGGCGGAGCGCGGACGGCAACCCGCGGCGCACGCAGGCGTACCTGGACGCCTGTCCGAGGCAGGGATGTCGAGTATGAGATCGAGGTCTCGCTGGAAGAAGCGTTCTCCGGCGCGACTAAGGCTTTTGTTGTGGACGGCCGCAGGGTCGAGGTGAAGATCCCGCCCGGGGTCAGGTCCGGCTCGAAAATACGGCTTGCCGGACAGGGAGAGCCCGGCCGCGGCACGGAGAGCGGTGACCTTTACCTTATCGTCCGCATGCGGCCCCACCCAACGTTTGAAAGAAAGGGCGATGACCTTTACACCGACGTGTCGGTTCCTTACACCGCCGCCGCGCTCGGCGGCGAGGTACAGGTGCACACGCTCGGCGGCAGGGCTAGTATGAGGGTGCCCGCGGGCACATCGAGCGGACAGACGTTCCGGCTCGCAGGACAGGGCATGCCGCGCCTGCGCGGTAGCGGCAGGGGAGACCTCTACGCACGGGTCAAGCTGACCGTGCCCAAGCACCTGTCCCAGAGGGAGCACGAGCTTCTCGCCGAGCTTGCTAAGCTGCAGGAGCACAGATAATCTCGGCTCTGAGATCCGAAGCGGAATGAGTGATGCATTATGCGGTCGATAGACAAGGATGAACCCGTTTATATGATAGGCGTCGCTGCAAAGCTCTGCTCGGTGCACCCGCAGACGCTGAGGCTCTACGAGCGGCTCGGCCTGGTCCGTCCCAAGCGCCTGGGCAGCAAGAACCGCCTCTATTCTCATGCGGACATAGAACGCCTGCAGCAGATACAGCGGCTCACCCAGGAGCTTGGGGTCAACCTGGCGGGAGTCGAGGTAATCCTCGACCTTCTTGAGAAGGTGCAGCGGATGCACGAGGAAATGGAGCGCGAGATGGACCGTATACGACAGGAGATGGAAGAGGAGATGACCCGCCGCATCCGCGAATTCACCGAAGGGCGGAGGTAAGCGCGGAATCAGGACAGGAGGGCGCCCGGGCCGGCGAGCGGCCGCGCTCCCACTCAATCTACCCAGCTCTCGTCCCGGCGGAAAAGGACCCACGCGATGAGAAGCGCGCCGGCGATTCCCGCACCGACCAGGACCACCGCCCAGACGGGGCGCCGCCCCGGTCCCTTCGAAGGGGCCGGGCCGATCGCCAGCGGAGGATCGACTCTGCCCGTCTCCACAGACCGGCGGACGAACTCGAAGAGCTTCTGCTGCCCAAGCCTCCGCTCGATATACTGGAACGAATAGAGCTTCCTCTTGTAGTCCTCTGGAATCGTGACTTCCTTGATCCTCGGATCGCCGGTCTTGAAGTAAAGGCCGCTCTCTTTGCCGGTAGAGAAGTAGACCGCAGCTCCTTCCTGAAACCACCTGGGCAGATCGGTCTGAGAGGCCAGCGCGAGGTAAGCGTGAACCAGCTCGTGGGAGAGGTTGTCAACGAGCTCGTCGTGGTATTCTGTCTGAAGCAGCGCGATGTACCTGCCGCGTATAGTGACGCCGCGCACCTCGCTTGTCTCGGACCTGCCAAGGTCTTGGAACACCCCGGCCACCTCGCGCGGCATCGCTTTCTTCGAAGCATACTTCCTGACAAAGACGAAGCCCGAAGGAGGCGGGATCTTGACGAGATCTCTCAGCTTCACGACCGATCTCACATCGGAGGTCGCGAACAGATAGGTATCGCCCGTAAGGAACTCGGCCGCCAGAACCGCCTGCCGGCGAAGCTCGCCGCAGTCCGCTGTGAACGGCGCTCGATCCAGCTCGGCTGCCACGGTCTTGCATTCAGCCGCGAACCTGCGCGCAGCCTCCCGATCTGTGAACACCGGCCTCTCCAGTTGGTCGATCTCGCCGGTTCGCACGAGGCGCGCGAGGGTCGGGCAGGCCGAGAGCACATCGCTGCCGACACGCACCCCCTGCGCCGACGCGATAGACAGGCTGACTGAGAGTAGAGCTATGGCTTGGAGCGACACTCGCACAGCGATGACCATTCAGGCTGGCGGTTGAACGGTGAACCTGGAAGCTCGGTCCACTCGCCGCCGGACGGCAGGACCCGTCCGGCGCCGCCTTCCCCCCTACTTATCTGCTTTGACCCGCCGCGCCAACTATCCTCCCATCTTCCCCGCGTTCCTCGCTTCGGTGGTCAGACTCCGGAGAGAGCGGCGAGGTTCAGCGCCCAGTGGGCAAAGATCGGCGGATAAAGGCTCTTCGAGCGGGCGTAGAGGCAGCCGAGGATGATCCCTTGAGGCAGACGGAAGACCATGTTCTCGATCGCCGGCGCTCGGATGTGCCCGACGAACGCCCACAGACCCGATGCGAGCAGAATCCCAGGCCCAAGGCCCGTTGCGCCGGTAAGACGCCTCTGCAGCACTCCACGGTAGAGCGTCTCCTCCCCCACCGCGACAACGGCCCACTGCAGCACGAAGAAGAGCGCATCCGCGGCTGTGACCTCATGCGGGAGCGACTGCCCGAGTATCCGAAGACCGACGGCAAGACAGGCCAGAGACACAAGCGACGCAAGCACGGTTTCGCCAGCCGCCCTGAGCGGCGTGTGCGGCGTTCGGAACCCGACGGCGTCCAGCAGTTGTCCACAGCGGCATCCCAGGCGCAATCTGTGGTGCCGCCTAGCCCGTTCAGTATATGCCTAGCGGTTCACCCAGCTGGCGAGCGCGCTCTTCAGGCATGCAATACGATAGCCTGCCCGGTGAGAAACCGCCGGGTACCAGTTTCCGCAGGGTTTCAGAAGCCTGTAACCTTGCCCCAGTCAGTTTGTGCTTCCTGATGAAGCGGGCCACTCTGTCAGTCACGAAGATGAACCCAGGCAGCGGCCAAACGATGAAGAAGTCGCTTCCGTCCCACTGCTTCTCATCTATGAGTAAAGCGGGATTGTCGAAGCTCGTGTAATGAAGTAATCCGCAGGCGGGGCAGCTTTCATCAAGTCGTATCCCCGATTCAGGAGGCGCTATGCCGCCCCAGCCCGTAACCACGAGTTCCCATAGAGTCGGAATCCCTACCGCAGCAGCGTCTTCGGCCTTCAGCCCCGCATTGTCGTCACACGGATCAGGACGCTTTGCCCTAACCTTTATCCGTGCCTCGACGGGTTTCACCTCAAAGCCGGTGAACCCTGCTTCCTGAAACAGTCGCAACACCCCATCCTGAATAAGACACTCGCTAAGCCAGTCCCACACAAAATCGGTGATGCTCTTGCATGTGAGAAGCACCCTTAGATCGGTTGTCCTTTTTCCTCCCCGCATGTGGTCGGGGTCAAGCGAACAGAGTATCTGCTCAACGTCCATGTCGTCGGCCCATTCAGCAAGACCCCGGTTACCTTCAGGTGGAGAAAGGCACCAGAATTTCAGCCCCGCAGTGGTCATTTGATCCTAAACTTCCTCTTCATATACTCCAGTTGTTCAAGGATCTCTTTCCTACTCGGCTTCCGGTTTTCTCTGAAGAACTCTCTCCACATCTTGTTCCAGTTCTCAGGGCCGGTATGCAACCCACCCGGTTTGAGCCTGTGACCTGCCTTCGACATCGGAATCTTGAGCTTCTCTACATCCAATCCCGCGCGCTTCAGGAACGGCGCGAACTCCTTGGCCTTCGGCAGCAGGTGGTGCATCTCTATGGCACTACGTGCGGCCTCAATACCTTTCGAGCCGCCCTTGGCGACTTTCGCGGCTTTGGCTGCCCTGCTTGCCTTTGTAGCCGCCTTCACTCCCTTCGCCGCTATCTTCGCGCCCTTAGCGGTGTAGCTGCCGGGCACGAACGGCATGGCGGCGGCAGTAATGTCCCACGCAAGATACCCGACGCCTGCCCACGACGGGTTCTTTATCAAGTCGTAGATGCTCCAGGCGATCCCGCCGATGTCGGCAATTGTCTCAAGAACCTGCCCGTCAGGATCGACTCTGCCAACCGGGTTGTTGCCGCAGTAGGCATAGTCATTGATGCCGAGCATCGGGTCACGTGTTATGAACCGGGCCGTTATCGGGTCGTAGTACCTTATCCCCATCAAGACAAGAGGGGTATTCTCACTCGACGGCCTTGTCTCATGGTCGGTGTAGGCTCCCCACTGCCCCGCGAACCCCGGCGGGTCGGGCGTGGTGAACATCGTTCCGCTCGAAGTCTGATCCCACCAGGGCTTACCGAAGGCATCATACACCACGGTCTTCTGAGCAAGACCATCCCCTGTTCCGCTGTAGAACCGCTGCACGAGCGAGCCGAGGTGATCGAAGCTGTACACGCAGTAGGTAGTTGGAGCCGAGCTTCGCATGGCAAGGCCGTTCGGCCCGTAGTTGTAGTACCAACTGGTGCTGCCGTCAGCCTTGAACTCAGCGACAACCCTGTCACCGTCATAGAGGAAGTAGTCATAGCCGCAGGTCGAAGTGTGTCTCCAAGCTCTCAAGCCGTCGCTTCTGAAGGCAAGGGAGAACGTGCCATTCCTGCCTCCGGTTATACTTGCAGGCAGGTCTTCATAGTCATAGCCGAACCCGAAGCCCCGATAGCTGGTCGCGTTGCCGTTGGCATCGTAGGAATACCCGGTTCCGGCTATCTGGTTGTTCGAGTTATGGCTGTTGAGGTAGAGGTCTCGAACCTGGGTTGCGTTGTCGGCGCCGTCATAGTCGAAGTAGAGTTCGTAAAGGTCGGCTCCGCCGGAGATCGCTCTTCTCTCATGGATGAGCCGGTCATTGTCATCGTAGTCGTAGTAGACTACTCCGCTCCGCGCGGACGCGCTGCCGACCGAGGGTATCGTTATCGTTGCCTGCAGCAGGTTCCCAGGCATCCATGGGGAAACAGCGGCAGTGCCAGGGCGGGCCAGAAGCAGCACCGTTGCAAGAAGAACAAACAAACTGACTGCTTTCCAGCGTTTCTGTGACATTCGGTGTTCCTCATCAATGGAAAGAGGTCGGGCGGCTGAATACAATTGCCGCCCGACCATACCCAACGTTAGTCCACGATGGCTCCTTTATCAGGTCATATGTGCTCCAGCCGATGCTGGCGATGTTCGGGCTGGATGGATAGATATCCAGCCCGAACAGGTTAATCAGAGAGCCGTCCTATGCTTTGTTCTTTGGATTGCATTCATGGGGAACTAAGAAGCCCATGACATCATCGAGCACTATGCCCCTGGGATTAGGCTCATCATCCTCCTGCAATCCTTCCTCAAGGAACTCCTGAAGGACTACATCACTAAGCGTTTCGAGTTGTTCTTCAGTTAATACCTCCACACCGACCTTGTTTGCCAGAGGCAGTAACTCTGGACGGCGCTTTGCCACGACTTCGCGTAGAACCTGGATCATTTCTTTGCTACGCACAGTGACCACCTCCGTCCTTACCGTTTGATTCGGTAAGCTTTACTACTCTTGGCGATGACCGTGATGACTTCGCCTTTCTTGTTCAGGACGACCTTGGCGGATTTGCCAATGTATTGGATTGACCCATCAGCCTGCGGAACAATCTTCACAGGGTTTCTGACTGCATCCAGTATTGCTCTAGGTGAGACTCCATGTCCTTGACGGGATATTGCTCGGTTTATGCCGTGCTTTGTGTACCCGGTGATCTTACCTAAAACGGGTCTTCTAGTCGGCCCCACAATCTTGGCCGTTGATCCCACCTTTGCCAGCGAGCCTGCTTTTGCGTATGGGGCAGCAACCGCAGCAACCGTTGTAAGGACGGTTCCGAAGGACTGACCAAATTCCCTCGGGTTACTTGTCGTTGCCCAGGCGGTATAACCCTGTTTAGTCCCTTGCCAAAGTGCACTTCCAGCAGCACGTATGCCTTGTTTTCTCGCAATATTGTAGAGACCTTTTCCACCCTTGTACCAGTTCACCGGGTTTAGCACGTCCCCATATCCCTTTTCTCGCTCAATCCGCAGAGATTGCCGTTGTCGCTGTTCGACTGATGTAAGTATTTCATGGTTCTAGCGGAGAAAAGTGGCTCGTGAACCGGCCACTACACCCTTCACGAGCCACATAGCGATTCTCTGCTAGTACGGCTGCCTACGGCTGCCCGGTTTAGTCGAGCTCCTACACTTACTCCAACTGATTGCGAAAGGCATCGCGTGCCCGTCGCTTCGCCTCGACAAGCTCTGGATAATATGGCACCTCAGTCGGTTTCCTTTCGCAGAACTGAATCAGAATATCAGCAGCTTCGTCAATGCTCTTGTAAAGCCTCAGCATATTCGCTACTGCGGAAAACTCTACCTCATCGCCACCAGACTTTTCCTGTATCATCTCGGTCTCGGTTGACAAATCACTCCTATGAGACAGCCGCACAAGGAAAGAACCGTCCATAAAATTTAGGTCCACCTCTTCCTTGGCTCCGTATTTATAGTCGGTGAGAGCATTGAGCCACCACCCAACAATAACCACGGGAAAGTCGTCCCACACATCTTCGGGGAACGCAAAGCTCCCAGAAGAGAAGTAGATAATCCCTGTCACATATCCCTTAGATGAATGTGCGGTAGTAAGTGATTCTGGTTTAACATACACTTCCACCTCTGCCACTGTCATGACTATCTCCTTTCGGTAGCATACGATCTGCCAGCCGAAAACCAGCCTCAGTAGGGCCAAGCACTCTCAATTTCTTTCGTGCGAGTGTTTACCCACATCCGTATTCGGAGGCCATTGCTTGTTCCGATGACCTGGACTTGGTCTCCCTGCGTCTTAACGCGCTTTCCATAGCGGTACGCGTTACGGATTGCCTTCGCTATCTGCGATGAGCTCATATTCGCTGGGAACAGCGACTTCCTGCTGCTCTGTACTGCACGTGCACCTCGTGCCGTGTGCCCGGAAAGTATGTGCTCCACGTTTATCCCGATCTTTTTCCAAGCAGGCAGGTTGACCGCCTTTATGCCCCTGCCGATGAGAACCTTCCCGGAATTACTTGCCACTGGCTTGAGTGCTTGTCTGGCTACCCTTCGCCCAGCGGCCATTGCCCCGAGCTTCCCAATCCCCTTGACGCCTAACTTGATGCCCCCCTTCACCAGGGGCCTCACCAGGGCAACGTCAGTCGCCGCGAGTACCAAGTTGCCGATACCTCGGAATGGGTGTCCAGTCTGGAAGCGATGTATTGCTTGACGTCCTGATCCCCAGACTGGAATCAGGCTCTCCCAGAACCCCGGTTCGCCGACATCCATGCCAAGTGGGTCAATCCATCCAACCGGGTTATTCTCACAATACGCGTAGTCATTGACGCCGAGCATCGGATCGCGTGTCACGAACCTTGCGGTTATCGGGTCGTAATACCTTATCCCCATCAGGACAAGGGGAGTGGCGGTCTGGGATGTCCTGGTCTCATGATCGGTATAGGCTCCCCATTGACCGACGAAACCTACGTTTGCTGGAGAGGTTGTGTTGCTGCCTGATCCCGTCTTGTCCCAGTACCTCTTTCCGAACCCGTCATAGCCGGACGAGCGGCGGATCGAGCCTGACCCGGAACTGTAGTAGTGAGTCTGGACGTGCGAGCCAAGCGGGTCGAAGCTGTACGTAAGGTACTGATTCGTGCCCGTGCTATCGCGCCGTTGTATCAGCCCATTGGGACTGTAAGCGAAGGCTCCATCCAAACTCAGGTTGCCGTCTATATCCAGTTCACAGATAACATTGTCGCCGTCATAGAGGTAGTACGTGAACCAACTGCCCCCGGACTTCCATGCTCTCAGGCCATCCGCGCGGAAGGCAGTAGTGATCTCGCCATACATGCCTCCTGTGATGGATGTTGGCAGGTCTTCGTAGTCATAGCCGAACCCGTAACCACGGTAGCTGGTTGCATTGCCGTTAGCATCATAGGCGTAACCAGTTTCGGCAATCTGATTGTTCGAGTTGTAGTTTGAGAAGTAGAGGTCGCGGGCCTGTGTTACGTTATCAGCACCATCATAAGTGAAGCTGACATCGTAGGCATAGGTCGCGTCGTTGCACGTTCTCTGCTCATGGATCAGGCGGTCGAGATCGTCGTATCCGTAGGTCAGTGATCCCGTCAGTTGCTTCGGATTCCCGCTTTGCAGCCAGGCTTGGGGAATGTTGTAGTTATAGCTCAGCAGGTTCGCTGCCGGATCGTAAGTTAGGCTCGTGAAGTACGATGCCATACCGTTTGATCCCACGTTAGACAGGCTGCGCACGAGGCCCCGTGTGTCGTAGAGATAGGTCGTGGTCGACTCAGGGGTTTTCTGTTTGATCAGCCTGCCAGCTTTATCATAGACGCACTGAATCTTCATGCTGGCCGTCATCCAGGGCGGGCTTACCTTCACGACGAAATTGTATTCAGTGTCGGAGTCATAGAAGTAGTTGTAGTTGTACGTGCCTGCAGGCGTGTCCATCGACCTCCGGCTGCCGTCTGGATTGTAGGCATACGAGATGGTTTTCGAGGGAACCGTTCCCGCATAGTCGGTCGTGACAGTCATAACGAGGTCGTTGTCGTCATAAGTGTAAGTGACTGTACCGGTTGCGTCGGTCACGCTCCACATGCGGCCATAGCCGTCGTATGCAAGGCTGACATCCGTTCCGGTCGGGTAGTCGATAGAGGTTAGATAGCTCTTGGTGACATCATAACCGTAGTTGGTAGTCCTGGCGAGCGCGTCGATACGCTTGCTCAGGTTGTGGTCAGCGTCATACTGCCACTGATAGAGTTGGCTGCCCGGATAGCGCATGCTGGAGACATTTCCGACGGCATCATAATCAAAGGAAGTCGCGTGGTTGTTGATGTCCCTGACTTCCTTGAGCCGGTAGAGAGCATCGTAGGCATGATTTGTCCTCAGAACGTCGCCCAGGACTTCCTTTAGCTCACTCTCCTTCCCGGAAACGGTGTCTATCCTTCGGGAACTAGTCCCGTCCTCCCCGAATAGCTCTGCGTATAGAAGCTCCCCGCCCGGATAGTTGTAACCATAGACCCCGTGGGTGCGCAGGTTCGTATCGGTGCCGGTCGGCGCATACCAGATGTCGGTCACCTGATCCTCGGTGTTGTAAGCAAGTGTCGTCCTGTGGCGCAGGTAGTAGTCACTGGGATCGGGCGGACTACCGATCAGCGGGTCTGCCACCTCAATCAACCGCCCGCGACTGTCATATCTCAGGTGCGTACGACTAAGCAACTTACCGTTGATGGGGTCGCCCTGGTAGACTGAGATAACTATCGGGTGATCGAGCTTCTCGGTGGTGGAGTACGAATAGTCTACGTCCTGATCGTACTTGTAGACGGTCGTGGTCACCTCCCGGATGTCCGGGTTCGCGTCTGTTCCCAACCCCGGCGGAGTAGTGATCGTCTCCACATTCCCCATCGCGGTATAGGTGTATGTTGTGGTAACGCGCTCACCTGTCCCGGATGTGTTCGGCTTGGGAGAGTTGACGTGCCACAGCAGACCATTGGCGTAATAGTCGAACGTGGTTGATGTCTTCGTCCCTGTCTGAACAGAGGTCGGCCTGAACGGACTCCCCGGATTGGTGTAACCGTACAGGGTTACAAGGTTCGTCTCGTCCGTAACCTGAGTCGCGCTGCCGTAGCTGTCGTAGAGAACGGAGATTTGCTTGTTGTTCTTGTTTGTGAATCTCCACGGACGCTTGGCGACGTTGTACTCTATGGTCGTCTCTTTGCCGTTGGCATCAACAGTCCCAAGCTCTTCTTTGTTCGTGCCGATCTTCTGAGTCCAGCACTCGACTATTCTCCCGGTAGGGTCTTTGTCGAACACCTGTGTTCGACCTTGGCCTCCGACTTGCCCGTAGATGTAAGACCGGCTGTTGTTGTTTGCGTCCTTTATCTCCTCGACCCGACCCTGCTCATCATAAATTATTGGATGTCCACGGTATGGATCGATCCCTGCCGGGTCGGGGACTTCCACCTGTGTCAGGTAGGGGATGCCGCCAATCTGCTGATAAGTGTAACGCCACCTCAGATTGACAGCCGGGCTTACCTGAGACACCGACTTGAGAATCGTCGCGCCGGCCTCTGAGACGAAGCTGTAGGTCGCGGTTCTGGACGCGGGCACGTCTGTGACGATCAGGCTGCCAGTGGAGTAGTTGAAGTCGAGCAGCTTGTTCACTCCCGCTGAGTCAGTCGAAATGCTCTGGAGACTGGTATCAGCATTCCGGTTGACGTAGATGCTGTTACCCTGGATGTCGGAAATCTTCCTCAGTCTGTAAGGCGAACCCGCCGCGGAGGTAAACTCCCACTTCGTCTCGTCAGGGAACATTATCCGTATCCAGTTCCACAGTCCCGGCGTACCGGACGTCTCCCCGGTGACCACGTACGATCCGCCCATCGGAGTGAATACACCGGTTGGGACGTTGTTCTCGATCACCGGCCTCAGTGTGTCGGCTGCGCCATCCGGGAAGACCAGTCTGAGGTCGCCCCAACCGGCGTCATCACGGACTATCTTGACATCATAGTTGTGAACCCATCCGACTGAGAGACCTACAGAGCCAATGCCTGTTTCGACCAACTTGCTTCGATACAGACGTGTGAACTCAGCATCAGGGCCGAACGGGTTTACCGCAACGATGTCTGGGTCGGGGTCGTTGTTATACGCGCCGGTGGCGAGATCGACGGAGTCAGCGGACGAAGGCCCTGTTCCGCCTGCGTCGAACGAATCAGACGGTGTGAACTCCTCCTGCCAGGCGTCAACGGGGTCGTAGACTACGGGAGTGCCTGCCTGGTAGATCACCACGTCGTTCTGGTCACGCGGGCGAAGCGTGCGAATTATCCTCTGGCTTCCGAAGTCCTCACTCCCACTGATCCCCGCGACGGACACATACCAGCCCTCAAGCGAAGGCAATATGGAAGCCTTCCCACTGGTCGGCCAGTCCCAGCTTACCTTGACTCCAACATGACCAGAGTCGTCATCGAAGCCCGTACCGTCGTCTATGTAGAAGCACTTGTTGGTAACATCAACCAATGTCACCCGGCCCCAGATCCTGACGAGCAGCCCCTTGTTGTACAGACCGACGCCGGAGCCGTAAGGCCAGTTCACACTCGGCGTAAATACGTTGAAATCTCCGCCGCCGAGGGTTCTATTCGGCATCCCGAGGGGTTTTGGTTCTCCGGGGTGATCGACATAAGTTACGCCGTCAGCTCCGGCGTCTATCTCGCGTTCCATATCGGCGCCCGTTCCGATTGTGCCGCTTACGTCAACTTCGTCTCCTCTTTCGATATCCACGCTGCCGGTGTAGAGGACTCGAATACCGGCTGCACGGTTTGGTTCCTGGACGTATATCGCGTTCGGAAAATCGGTGCGGTCAGCGGAGACGATCTGCCCTGTGAGCGTAACCGATTCTCCGTCTCCGAACGTCCTTGCGTATGCTATGGCAGCCTCTTCAGGAATTGCCTGCACACTTCCCTCGACATCTTCAGTCTGCCAGTTCGGGCCGGAGTCTACCTCTATCCAGTACTCGTCGTGTTCGTTCTTCTGAATAGTCCCGACGATCTTGTTGATTCTTCCGCTGAGCGTAGACGAGCCGGAGTAATAGACGGTAATACTGTCTGCCGGGCTGTCTTGTCCGAGAGTGAATTGAGTAGTCGTCGCATCGCCGAATGGACGGCATTGAAGCTCAACCATAAGACGGGCCGTGGGGCTGTATGCCGCCCTGGCATCGGCTATAGTTGCACAGTAGATAGGAGGGGACGAAGAAGATGGTGAGTCGGGCAGCGGAGGCAAAGGTTCTTCGTCCACAGTCATCGCACTGGCTGTCTCGGCAGTATCATCGCTTGCAAGATCAGCAAGTGTTCGCTTGTAGGGCCAGTCGATGCCGAGACTCTTTAGTGGTAGATACGGAATCGGACGGCCTTTGGAGGAGCAATAGATAGCCACATTCTCAGGGGAAACGATAAGGACTCTTTGAGTAAATGGCCTGCCGTCTCTTTTGGAGACACCTGAGTGGGTAGAAAGCACACCGGACACATCGCAATTCCAATGCGAGGACACCGGTAAAGGTCGAGTAGAAACGACCACAAGACGGGGATGCTCAGCAGGAGGTTGCGGTTCGCCAGTTTCCTTGATTGCGAACGACCGACCGCTCTTTCCACGCCATACGATCTCGACATTTGGGATAGTTGCTCCGCTGCCGTCAGGCTGGGTAAGACTTGCGCCTATGTCGTCTTGGGCAATCGCGGCGTGAACAGCGGTTGGTAGCCCCAAGAGGGCGACTGCAAGAAAGCCTATCAAGGCAATTCCTAACGGGTACTTCATAATCCAGATCCAACTCCTTTCTATCAGTCTTGCAGTCTTGAGGTAGTGCCTCAGCAAACGGGGTTTCCGATGCATCTACACAGGCATCCCTCCCACGCCTCCGACCACAGACGTAACCGGACATCGACCCATTGCAACCTTTTGCCTGAGGAAGGACAGTAAATGGCCACCTTTGCCCCTCCACGTCTGTTCGCTATGGTCTGCCATTTCACCTTCTCCCTCCTTTGGCACAATAGACAAGCGCCGCATCGGCTCAATGTTACTCTGAGCCGATTTACGAAGCACGGCCCCGACCGCGCAGCCGCCCCCTTCGACAAGCCCATCCTTCGAGGCGCTCAGGACGGCCGGGTCGCGCCAGATTCCACTCGCGGTTCCTGAACAGTTGCGAAGCTGATTGAGCAAAAGCTCGGTACGGTGTAAACTGTACGTGTGCGACATAAGATCACGGCTGAGCATCCCCAGAGACCCGCCTGGAAGCCTGTCCGGTTCGTCCCCAGACTCATCTTCTGGGAGACTACGGCAGCGTGCAACCTCAAATGCATCCACTGCCGTGCCTCAGCCCTTGACTTCCGCTCACCCGACGACCTTTCTACCGAGGAATCCTTCGCGCTCCTCGACTCCATAGCCTCCTTCGCACAGCCGGTGATGGTGCTTTCCGGCGGCGAGCCGCTCGTTCGCGACGATATCTACGACATCGTCTCGCACGGGACGTCGCTCGGCCTCAGGATAGTCCTCGCGACCAATGGGACGATGCTCACGCCGGAGGCCGCGCGGCGGCTGAAGGAGGTGGGTATTCGGCGCATCAGCGTAAGCATCGACGGCGCATCGGCGAACACGCACGACCCATTCCGCCGCCAGCAAGGGGCGTTCGACGCAGCCCTGGCAGGTATCGAGAACGCCAAGGCAGCCGGCATCCCCTTCCAGATCAATACGTCGATCACCAGGCACAATCTTGCCGAAGTGCCCGATATCCTCGACCTGGCTGTCCGCATCGGCACGGTCGCCCTGCACATCTTCCTGCTCGTGCCTACCGGCTGCGGCAAAGAGATCGCCGACGAGGAGATGATCACCCCACAGCAGTACGAAGATATCCTGAACTGGTTCTACGACAAGTCCAAGGAAGTGCCGATCAGTCTGAAGGCAACCTGCGCGCCGCATTACTTCCGCATCATGCGCCAGCGGGCGGCGCAGGAGGGCGTGAAGATAACGCCGCAAACCCACGGCTTCGAGGCCACTACCAAAGGCTGCCTGGCAGGAACCGGTGTATGCTTCATATCTCAAAAGGGCGATGTCTATCCGTGTGGCTACCTGCCGGTTCTCGCTGGCAGCGTCCGAAAGACTCCCTTCCCAGAGATCTGGAACGAATCGGAGCTTTTCAGGGTGCTTCGGGACGAGTCGCTGCTCGAGGGCAAGTGCGGCCCGTGCGAGTTCAGGAACGTGTGCGGCGGCTGCAGAGCGCGCGCCTACGCCGAGACCGGCAACTTCCTGACCGAAGAGCCATACTGCGCGTTTACGCCTTACAGGCTGAGGGGGCGGAATTGAGGAGCGGGCGGCCCTCCATAACCCATGACCTTTCACATGACCAGATCATCCGCTACAGCCGGCAGATCGCGCTGCCGGAGGTGAGCGGCGCGGGCCAGAGAAAGCTTCGCGCGGCGCGTGTGCTCATCGTCGGCGCCGGGGGCCTCGGCTCGCCTGCCGCGCTCTACCTCGCCGGCGCAGGCGTCGGGACCATCGGCATCGCCGACGGTGACATCGTCGATCTGCCGAACCTCCAGCGCCAGGTGATCCACACGACAGCCTCGGTGGGCGTGCCCAAGGTCCAGTCCGCCGCGGCAGCCGTCGCGGCGCTCAACCCCGAAGTAACCGTCGAGCCGTGGGGGCGCGTCACAGAGGAGAACGCCGAAGCCATTATCGGCCGGTACGATCTCGTGATTGACGGGACCGACAACTACCCGTCCAGGTACCTTCTGAACGACTGCTGCATCCACCTGGGCAGGCCGCTCTGCCACGGCGCGGTGCTCGGCTTCGAGGGTCAGGCGACGACGGTCCTTCCGGGCCGTCCGCCGTGCTACAGGTGTATCTATCCACAGCCGCCGACGCAGGGCAGCGTGCCCTCCTGCGAAGACGCGGGGGTCCTGGGCCCCGTGCCGGGCGTCATCGGCGCCATCCAGGCCGCCGAGGCGATCAAGGCGATCCTTACGATCGGCGAGCCGCTCTCAGGCCGCCTCCTGATCTACGATGCGCTCTCGATGGAAGCGCGCATATTGCGCGTATCGGCGGACCCGGACTGTCTTGCCTGCGGCGGAGGGAGGTGAGCCAATGCCGGTACGTATCAAGATACCTGCTCCCTTCAGATGGTTCGCTGGCGATCAGCGCGAGCTGTATCTGGAGTGCACCGACCTGGCCGGGCTAGCTGCTGCGATCCGAGAGATGTACCCCGACCTCGCGGCACGCATCTGCGAACCCGACGGCGGCGTAAAGGACTTCATCAACGTCTACGTGAATGGCGACGACATGCGCTTCCTCTCCGGCTTGGAGACCCCGCTTGCCGACGGAGACGAGGTGCTAATCGTCCCTGCACTGGCTGGCGGCTGAGGAACGCTCGCCAGCACGCGCCGCCTGCATCGCATCCATCTGCTGACCGGTATGCCGCGGCGCAACTGCTTGCGGTAGATCAGCACCGGGTCCAGAGGACCCCGCGCATCGTCATCAGTCGCTCCTCCCATGGGCCGCCGCAGCCCGAAGCCGAGCGCAGAGAATCCAGCCGTTGCCGAACATTTTTCTTTTGAAAAGTTGCCAGTCACGGTATAATAGACGTGACTTCTGGAACTGCCGCAGGGCGATGGTCGATTAAGCTCTATGGCACGGGCATCAAGGAATCGGAAGGTAGACAGGTCCCACTGGGTACATTAGGCAACCCCCATCCCTGAACGGCCCGGAAATCCTGAAAGTCGGTTGGTTCATAACTCAAGTATGGGGGGACAGCAAGTGGCCCAGGACAAGACACTGGTATGTCGCGACTGCGGCAGCGAGTTCACGTTCACCGAAGGTGAGCAGCAATTCTTCGCCGAGCGCGGCTTCAGCGAACCGGTCCGGTGCAAGCCGTGCCGCGATGTCCGCAAGGCGCAGAAGTCCGAGCGCAGCTTCGACCGAGGCGGCGAAAGACAAAGGCGCTGGTAGATGATCGCGTGCAGTGGGCGGGAGGTTATCCTCCCGCCCATTGCTATGTACCGACCCAGCAGGACGGGGATCAGCGCGGGTTGCGGACGTGGACAACGACGATATTCGTCATCGGGAGCGCGGGCGCGGCAAGGGTTCTGCCTCTGTGGTAGAGGCCGCAGGCCCCTCCTCCGTCCAGGTTCATTGCCTCCTCGGCCCCCAGGTCGAGCATTACCTTTGCGAACTGCTCCAGCGTCAGATCCGCCTTCGCAGTTACGAGCAGCAGCTTTCCCTTCCTGCCGATGCCGATCCCGGATCGCCATGCCCTCTTGGATAGGCTCTCCGGCGCAAAGCCGTCAGCAACCGGGTCGAGCGCAACCCTCCCCTTGTGGACAAGCCTCGGCCCTGCCGCAACTCCCCATCGGTAGCCTGACCACCGGAACCCGCGCTTCCCACGCCTGATGAACACCACGTTGCCCGCTCTGGTCACTGCGATCGCGTTTCGCTGGCCTCCCCGGCTTGCGAGCCTGCCGTCGATCAGGATATCGCCTACCGGCCTCATTCGCTCATCGTAGTAGGTGCCGTTGATCGCGGCGTAAGGCTTCATCCTGGAGATCATATCGGAGAACGGCTCGCTCTGGCCGCGGCCGCCCTTAGCCAGCGCCGGCCGTAACTCGACTCCAGGCCCGAGCTGGATCTCGACAACCTTGACGCGCTCATCCGCCGGAAACCGAGGCCTGGCCGCGTATGCCAAGGCAATCGCGGCCCCCGCAGCGGCAACGACGAGCGCTAGTCTTGCCGATCCGCCAGTCCTGCCTGCAGTCCCCATGTCCGATCCCTTCTCACCCGCCAGCTCAAGAAAAAGCTGCCCTGTCCCGAGCGGACGTCAACGACAGTGTAGCACTCGGGCCATCGGAAGTGAAGCCATCTTTCCCACCCGGCTCGATGTCCGCCCTACCCTGCCCGCTGTCACCTGTCGCCTATCACCTGCTGCCTGCCGCCTGTTTCACTGCGCACGAGTGTGAGAAGCAGCAGCACAGCCAGCGTCGAGGTCGCGGCGCCGTAGTAGAAAGGAGCGGCGTGGCTCACGTGGTCCCACAGGACGCCAGCGATGACGCTTGCCGGAAGCAGACAGAGGCTTTCGATTGTGAAGTAGGCTCCGATCACGGTACCGCGGATTTCCGGAGGAGCGAGATCGGCTGCGAAGGCCCGCAGCACACCGGCGGTCAGGGCATAGTACAGTCCGTAGATGAGGAAGAGCACCCAAGCCGCGGCGGGCGTCGCCGCCAGGCCGAAGCCGAGGTAAGTCAGGGCGAAAACCAGCAGCCCCGCCAGCACTACGGGCGCGCGCCCAACCTTGTCCGATAGCATCCCCGCCGGCAGCGTAAAGATGGCGGCAACCGCGTTGAAGACTATGTAGATCAGAAGAATCTGAGCGAGCGTCGCCGGAAAACTGTGCGCACGCATGATGAGGTCTTTTGCTCGCAGGATCAGGAAGTCATCACTCGAGTTCCCGATCGAGAAGACAGCCACGACGAGCAGGAAACGCTTCAAGCGAGGGCTGAGCACGCGCCAGTTGACCTTCGGCGGCGCCACGGGCCGAGCTTCCTTCGGTTTCTCCGGCACGAAGATAGCCAGAACTGCCACCCCGAGCAGGGCTGGAACGGCGGCGATGAGAAACACCGCCGTGAAAGCATGCCTCTCGCTCTGCCTGATGAAGAACGTGATTATGATCAGTGCGGCGAGCGGACCGAGCACCGCGCCTGTCGTGTCCATCGCTCGGTGGAAGCCAAAGGCCTTGCCGCGAATCTCCTGGGGCGCGGCCTCGGCAATGATCACATCGCGCGGGGCGGAGCGTATCCCTTTGCCGAACCGGTCGGCGAACCTGACCACGAGAACGTGGTGCCAGGTGGTCGATACGGCCAGGAACGGCTTGGCTACCGACGACAGACCGTAGCCGAGCACTGCAAGCAGCTTGGGCCTGCCGAGCCGGTCGGCGAGCCATCCGGCGTAGACACGGAGAAGGCTCGCCGTGCTCTCTGCGACCCCCGCGATCACCCCGATGTCTGTTGCGGGTGTCCTCAGCACATTCTGAAGGAAAAGCGGGATCAGCGGCACCAGCATCTCCGTCGAGAGGTCCGTGAGCAGGCTCACCACTCCCAGCGTGACGATAGTGCGAGATAACCCCAGCAGCCCTTTTTTCTGCGTCCCGTCTCCGTCGTTCATTGCTGTTCAGTCCGTCCCGCGGCCAGGCACTCAGCTCCGGTCAACAGAGCTCCGGGCAGGCCACCGCCCCAGCCATCGGCCGAAAGCCGCCAGGCCATTATAGGCTACGAGGCAATCGCGGAACAAGCTCTTCAATAACATATCATCATCCAGTTATAGTGTTGACATGCTCTGCGCCAGTGCTATAATAGTCGTGGTCGTGGTCCGTTCCTGGACCGGAGCAGCCTTCCACCTCAGGTAGGCAACCGCTTTGACTGACGCAGGCGGAACCATTTGCGAGTGCGGCTCGCAATCCCCGTGCGCGCTGTCCTGACCCGAGCGGGTGCGGCTGGTGATAGTGGCACGATGAGTGACGCTGGTATGAGCATAGCGGGGCAGGTGAACGGTGGCACAACAACTGTGGCCGGGATGCTGGCCGACATAGTCCACGAACTGTCATCGGTAGCCGAGCCGGCAGACCGCATCCGGAACGTGCTCCGGGTGCTCTGCCAACTGGTTCCGAACAGCGCAGCTGCGCTCGGCATCTGGACGGACGACTGGCGGGTATTCTACTGCCCGGAATCGGCGGACTCGGACGAGCTGGAGATAGCGCTTCTCGAACACTACCGCGCTCTGACAGGAGGGACGGAACCGGCTCAGGTTGCTCGACTGACCCACGGCAGCAGCATCAAGGACCTGGCCCTGCAGCAGACCGAGGTCGGGTCCGGCAGTTTCCTCAGCTTGCCCGTAGTTGGTGCGGACACAGTCCTTGGCATCCTTCAGGTCTATAGCGATGAGACGGAAGCGTTCTCGCTGGCTCACCTGAGCGTCGTGTCGGTAGTCGCGGGGCAGCTCGGCTCTTACGTCGCTCTACTGCGGGCGCAGGCGGAGGAAGGCGCCGGGCGGCAGGAGGTCCAGAACCTGCGCAGGGACGCCGAGCCGTGTGCGCAGGAAACGGCGACACTCGCGGCAGAGGCCATACGACGAGCGGAGCAAGCCGGCGAAGCTCAGGAGATACTCCGGGCCCTTATGGATTACATCCCCGAGGGGATCGTGATCGCCGACGCGCCTGACGTGACAATACGAATGGTGAGCAGGTACGGCCTGGAGCTGGCAGGCCGGCGGCGGGAGGATCTCGAAGGCATATCTGCTGGCCAACTCGCGCAGAGCTGGGGTGTCTTCCGGGCCGACGGCGTGACTCCGGCCTCCGACGATGAGCTGCCGCTCGTGCGCGCCGTCAAACGCGGGGAAGTCGCCTCAGACGAGGAGTGGATTCTGCGGCGGCCGAGCGGTGAGATGATACCATTGCTGTGCAACGCCGGCCCGATCCGGGACAGCAGCGGCAGCGTCGTCGGTGGCATCCTGGCGTTCCGTGACATGCGGGCCATCAAGGCAGTCCATCAGGCGTTGGAGTCTGAGTTCCTCCGCCAGCAGAAGATCGCCGAGACCTTGCAGCGGGCGTTGATGAGGGACCAGTTCACTCGTGAGCTGCCCGGATACGGGATTGCGGGCACCTACAAGGCCGCGCTCAGAGAAGCCGAGGTAGGCGGTGACTTCTACGACGTTTTCGACCTGCCCGATGGCCGCGTAGCGCTAGTGATGGGCGACGTCTCGGGCAAGGGCCTGGAGGCTGCGATATTCACCGCGATGGCCAAGTATACGCTCCGCGCCTACGCCTATGAGAACCCCGAGCCGGGCTACGTGATGGGACGCTTGAATGACGCCCTCTGCGAGTATACTCCGCAGACGCTGTTTATCACCGTATTCTACAGCGTGCTTGATCCAGCTGCCGGCACGTTGGTCTACGCCAATGCGGGTCACGACGAGCCGCTCTACTACTCTGCCAGGCTCGGATGCGCCATGCCGCTGGACATCACCGGCCGCGCGACCGGAGTCCTACCAGCAAGCGCCTATGGCCAGAGAACACTCACGCTGGAGCCGGATGACGTGCTGCTGGTCTACACGGACGGCGTGACCGACGCCAGGCAGGGGGACAAGTTCTTTGGGATCGACGGCCTCTCACGCGCCTTCGTTGACAGCGCAGCCTTGGACGAATCTGCCATCGCGGACGCCGTTCTTGCAGCAGCTTCCGAGGCCGCCGCGGGCGATCTCCGTGACGACGCAGCCGTGCTGGTCGTCAAGGCTGGAACGGCCGGGCATTATGCAGTTGCAGATAAGGACAAGCGATAGGCCTCCCCACGTCGAGGTGACGGGCGAGATTGACCGCTCCAATTGCTGGCGTCTCAGAAGGACTCTGGACAGGCTGATCGAAGAGGGCCATAGCCGCCTGGCGCTCGACCTCGGGGGCGTCGCATTCATCGACTCGAGCGGCGTCGCCGTCCTGATCGGCTGTGCGAAAACGCTTAACGAGAAGGGCGGGGCGGTCAAGGTCCTCGGCTGTAACGCGACAGTCTACCGGATCCTCTTCGGCTGCGGGCTCACAGCGCTCTTTGGCATGGGCGAGCAGCAGCCCGCTTACGCAGCCGCCGCGGGGCCGAAGGACCGATGGCTCGTATGCTCGTTCAGCGTCCCTGCAAGCACCCTCTCTCCATCCATTATCCGCGACAGGATCGGCCAGGTTATTGCGGACCTGCCTCTTTCGGAAACGGAGGTGGCGGACGTCAAACTCGCGGTCGGCGAGGCCGCCACCAACGCGGTCAAGCACGGAAGCAGGGGAGGCCTGGGCAGAATCTCGGTTCGCTGTGTGGCCGACCATCAGGCTTTGACCATAGAGGTCAGCGACGACGGCCCCGGCTTCGACCGGTCTGCCGTGCCGCCGCCTGATTGGCAGGACTACCCGACAGGCGGTATGGGGATTGCCATAATGGAACTGGTGATGGACCGGGTAAGTTTCCTGCAGTGCAGCGGCACCACGGTCCGCATGCTGAAGCGGCTCAGGCAGTCGCAGGCCGGCTGCTGATCACCCAATTACCTGCACCGGGCGGAACCTTGTGTGGTCAACAGCGGCGAGGCAGTAACGTATCCCTCCAACATCCCCCTCCAGATACGACCCCGTCCCTTTGTGCACGTGACCGTAGACCAGGACATCTACAGAGAACTCCTCGAGTACCCTCCTGAAGTCGTTCGGCTGGAGGCTGAGGTCGAATGGAGGATAATGAAGCACGGCAATCCTGATCCCGACGTCAGCAGGCAGGGATTCGAGCGCTCGGCGGAGGTAGCGGAGCTCGCGCTCGTACACCTTAACGTCACCCTGGGCCGGCCCTTCCAACCCGTAGTCTTCGAGCCTCCACCCCCGCGTGCCAGCGATCCCCAGGCTGTCGACGACGGCGCTCGTTCCTTGGAGCAGCGTGATGCTCGCACCAAGCATCCGCTGTATCCTGTTGGTGGCCTCCCTGCGCCACCAGTAGTCGTGGTTACCTCGGACAAGGAACTTCCTGCCCGGACGCGCCGCTACCCAGTCGAGGTCCGGCATGGCCTCCGCAAGCCTCATTGCCCAGGACGTGTCGCCCGCAATCAGCACTACATCCTCGGCAGCCACCTCGCTGTCCCAGTTGCGAGCTATCCTCTTATGATGGTCCTTCCACTCCGCGCCGAAGATCTCCATCGGCTTCGGGTTCGCAGAAGAAAGATGCAGGTCAGAGATTGCGAAGACTGCCATCACCGCGTGACACTCACCGACCCTGTCAGGAAATTATCATCAAAAGTTCCCTACTTTACCTACGGTTTGTCCTTGTCTCTGCAGGCGACGCGCCCTATAATAAAGAAGAGGTTTCGGCCATGCCGAAGGCCTCAAGGTCGGGAAGTAGGCCAGGCTTCCCGACCTTCTTATCTGGCGGCCTTACCCCGCACGGCGGCCATACCTTAGTATTGGGGAGTTCAGCGCTCGTCTCCTGCTTCGCTCTCGGGTCTGCCGCCGGTCAGCTTCAGGATCACGACAGTGGCGTCGTCCTGACAAGCGCAGTCGGCCCCGAGTCGTGCGAACACGGCGTCTACCAGCGCCTGAGCGCTGGCGCTGCGGTTCTCGGCTATGATGTCCGCGAGGCCTTCGACCCCAAACGGTTGCCCGCCGCATTGGGCTTCCGTCACACCGTCCGTGTAGAGCGCCACAACGTCGCCCGGAGCAAGCTGCACCTGTGAAGCACGGTACTCGCCGTCTCTGCGTATGCCGAGCGGGAGACCTTCGGTAGTCGCCAGCTCCCTCGTGCCGTCCGCGGCTCTCACTATCAGCATTGGCTCATGACCCGCGCAGGCCAGTTGCAGGGTCCGTGTACCCGCGTCGAGGGTGCATATGGCCATCGTAGCGAACATGTCCTCCGGCGTGTGCTCGACCATGTGACGGTTGAGCGAAGCCAGGGCGGCCGGCAGGTTGAGCCTGTGGGAGGCATCCAGGCTGGACTTCAGACCGGACAGGGCAAGCGCCGCCGGAACACCTTTGCCGGACACGTCGATCACCGCCGCCATCACCGTGTCGGAGGGATCGTAGCTGAAATCGAACAGGTCACCGCCGACTTCAAGCGCGGTGACGGTCCTCGCGGCTATATCGATGCCAGGGATCTGCGGCAGCTCCGCAGGCAGCAGAGCTGCCTGCACAGCCTGGGCAACCTCCAACTCTATGCGGCGCCGCTGCTGTTCAAGCTCGAGAGTCCGTGCCTGCACCTCGGCTTGCCTTCTCCGGTCGCCCTCTAGGCTGAGCTGCCGCGACAGGATCCCCGCCGCGAGCGCGACCAGAAACTGGTAGGGAACGCTGCTCAGTACCCGGTCGATGTCGGCAAGCCGGCTCCGGCCGCTCGGCGTGACCAACTCAATGGACACGACCAGCACGGAAGAAGCGAGGGCCGCCTCCAGCCCGCCGGCCACGCCCCGCTGAACCGCCGCCGCAATCACCACAAGGTAGAACAGATCGTGGAAAGGAGAGTTGACCCCGCCGCTCAGGTACACGAGCAGCGTAACCAACACAAGATCGCCGGCAAGGGTAGATAGCCAGAACCGCGGGCCTGGCCGGCGCACGCGAAGCCAGATATATAGCGCCCCGTTGTAGATGAAGCCGAGAAACACGATGTGCAGGACCGACAGCTGGTGAAACCCTACGCCCTGCCGCAGGAAAGCCGCTGCCAACACCGACGCAAGCACCACCCATCTGCCCTGCACCAGCAGCCAGTCGAAACTCTGTTCTTTTCCGTTCTTCTCAGCCATCTCCGTCTACCGGCTTCCCATCATGAAGATACCGCGGCGTAGCGCCACCTGTTCCCCCCTTGCGGGCCCGGTCGCCGCGCACCATTCCGGCGTCCATCTCACGAGCCCGCGCTATTGCCCATCTGTTCGACCTCAGACTTCTTCGTCACGCTTATTGATCCATTGCTCTCAAGGATCGCATTCGCTACCTCGCCCACATCGTGTACCCCCTGCCGTCTCAGAAGCGCCCTGAGCTCGTGGACGCTCAGCCGCTCCCGTTCCAGGTTCTTCTGGATCATCCTTCCGTTGTGCACCAGGACAGTCGGTACGCCCTGGAACAGGTTCTCCATCCTGCGAGACTTGTAAGTGAGGTAGTCGATCAGCACGCTCAGCCCGATGATGACAGCCGAAAGGATCAGGCCGCCGGTTATGGAATTGTCTCCACCGTTCATAGCATTCTGGACGGCGTTGCTGATCAGAAGGATGGCTACGAACTCTCCGGTCCCCATCTGTCCTACCTGCCTCTTTCCTGCCAGGCGGAGCAGAAACAGGACAAAGAGGTAGACCACTCCCGCGCGCAACACGAACTGCCAGTAAGAGAAAGACACTCCCCAGACATGGTTCATCTTGTTGAACTCCTCCATCATCAGGTATCAGGCATCAGACATCGGAGAGGCTGCGGCTCATCGAACAGGCCGGCGGCGGTTGCAGGCTTCGCTGGTTATCGTAACCTACCAGGTATCCGGAAAAGCCTCGATGGACGGTATGCGGGCCGGAGACTGCATGTCCATTTCGATGACGACTGTGGTGCCTGCAGGCCCGGTGCAGAGGTGAACCCGGTCCGAAAGCGACAGGATCAGGGCATAACCCATTCCGAGAGAGCCGGAGGTCGAGTAACCTAGCTGCAGAATGGCCTTTGGCAGGATAAGAGCATCCATTCCGGGACCGTGATCGGAGATTCTGGCACGCAGCCGGCTGCCCTTGGCAGAGAGCGCCACCTCGCCGCCACTCGCGTGCTTCAGTGCATTCGTAGCCGCCTCTCCAACACAGAGAGCAAAGCTCTCGGCTCTAGTGGGGGGCATCCCTCGCGCTGCCGCCACATCTATCACAAGGTGTCGCGCCCTGCTTACATCCACCGGCTCGCGCACCCTGTACTCACCTACGATCTCGCCGCCAAGGTCCGCGATCTCGCCTGGCTCGCAGATCACCAGCTTGCCCCCAGTCGCCGCAAGAATCGTCTGCTTGTAGAACTGCTTCCGCTGCTCCTCGAAGTGGGCCTCCAAACGCCGCCTGGACTCGTCGGTGCGCCTTTCGAGCGTAACATCCTGCGAGATCACGAGCACTCCCAAAGCTTCCTGGTCCGGAAGAGAGATTGCCGAGAGCCTTTCCTCTTTTATGAAGGTAGACCCATCTTTCCTACGTCCAACTGTCTCGCCAACCCATTTCCCGGCCCGGAGGACTGCGGACAGGATCTCGGCAGCCAACGCTGGGTCGTCGTAGAGAAGCGCCGAGTCTCGCCCCTGAAGCTCGCCCTGTTCATAGCCGTGCATGCCCGCGCAGGCGGAGTTCATGTAGATGATCCGACCGTTGTGGTCCACCATCAAGAGACCGGCGACTGACGATTCGGCGGCATACCTGAAGAGCTGAAGAGCGTCCTCCGCCCGCTTGCGCTCCGTGAGGTCGTCTCCCGAGCTGAGCGTCGCGTAGATCCTGCCCTTGTCATCCTTCAGGACCGCGTTGTGCCACGCGATTATCCTTTCTTCCCCAGTTCTGGTCAAGACAGGATTCTCGTAGTATTCGACCACCTCAAGCTCCCCGGCCGTTAGCTTCGCAAAAGTGCCCCTTACCTCCTGCCTGATCCTCTCAGGGATGAAGCTGTCGAACCAGTTCCGGCCAAGAATCTCGCGTTCGCGGTATCCCAGGATTTCGCAGCCCCTTCGGTTTATGAGCGCTACCTTGTCGTCACGGCTGATGACCACGATCATCACCCCGGCAACGTCTAGATAGCTGCGGGCCCTGTCGCGCTCTTCTCGCAGCTTCTTCTCGATCCCCCGCTTCTCCGTGTAGTCCTCGTGCTGCACCACAACATACCGGACCTTGCCCGACTGATCCGTGATAGGGAAGAACAAAGCGCGCAGGTATCTGTGAGCCGCGTGCGGGACACTGACGTGCTTCACTTTGGCAAAGTCGTAGTCCACAAGCGCTTCGAAGGGCACAGCTTCCTCGAAGGTCCTGCGGATGTCCGGCAGCACGCCCAGCCGCTCGAGTTCCTCATCCTTGAAAAGGTTGTACTTGCCGACAACTTGATCGTCTGAGTCTATCCCGAAGAGCTGGCGGCAAGCGGCGTTCTCGAAGATGGTCGTCCCATTCGAGTCGGCTATCCACGTGCTGATAGGGCTGTGGAGGATGAGATCTCGGAAGATCGAGTCGAGCAAGTCGGCTCCGGAGGAGGCATCTGCCACTGCCCCCCGAAGGCTATTCACACGCCGCGTTTTCTTCACCATTTTCGTGTCCCAGCGCCTGGCTAGGCGATATATTATACCAAATTCCGTCCATAATTGCCAAGCTGCCGTGCAGTCGCTGTCCTGGTTCTCAGCCGAATCTGACATCCTTTCCGTGGTCTCTGAGCCATCGCCGGGCATCCGGATGCAGGTCCCGCAGCTCCGGCCGTGCGAGGATCATCTTGTACATCCTCGTCTCCAGGTCCTCATCTGGCATCGACTCGATCTCCGCAACCCGGGCCGGGTCGCGGAGGGCCGCCTCCTGCTTCAGGAATTCCCGGAGCTCCACCACGTCCCGCTTTCTGAGAACTGAGATAAACCCCGTTAGGTATACTGTATCTGAGTCCGACATCTGTCCCTCCCATGATCACTTATACCCTTACCGGCCTGCCGCCGTCGAGCTGCGGCCGCCCCTGCTGAGTCTTGAACTTGCACGACCCTTCTGGTAGCATGATGACGCATCCTGACTCGGCTGTTCCGCTGCTCGGGATGCGCTCGCACTGGATCAACAGTAGAACCGACGGGGATGATCTATGAAGGCAAAGCTAGCACTGGTGGCCGCGGTTGCGGCACTGGTTGTCGTTTCGCTCTTGATTCGTTGGCAGTCGAACCCTGAGGAGCCTACGCCCGTAGAGCCAAAGCCGCCTTCGTACCTGCTTCCGGGCATGGCCACTCGCGCACCAGGCCAGATCGCAACAGTGAAGACCAACAGAGGCAGCTTCAGAATCGCTCTCTACACCCGCGACATGCCGGCCACGTGTACGAACTTCCTCGACCTAGTGCCCCGGGGGTTCTACAACGGCCTCCGCTTTCATAGGGTCGAAGACTGGGTCGTCCAGGGAGGGGATCCCACGGGGAACGGCATGGGAGGCTCTGGCAGGAACATCAAACTGGAGGTCAGACCGGGCCTCGACTTCCAGACCCCGTATATGGTCGGCATGGCCCGATCCCGGGGCCGGAATGACAGCGCTTCCAGCCAGTTCTTCATCAACAAGAAGCCCAAACCAGGGCTGAGCGACCCGGCCACCGGCGCCCCGTACGCCTGCTTCGGTCGCGTGTTCGAAGGGCAGGAGGTCGTTGACAGACTGCAGAAGGGCGACCTGATGAAGGAGATAACGCTCTCCGAACCCACCGAAGACGAACGCGCTCTCATTGAGAAGACGGAGAGGGTGATCCCTTTTCCCAGACCCGCCGGAGGAAACGCGCCGAAGCGGCCCTAGGGAGCTTTGGAAACGCGACCCGAGCTTCCTGCTGAACTAAGATACCATTTTTGAGGAGGTATATACTATGAGGTTGACTGCTGCGCTCGCGGCCCTTGTCATGCTCGCCGCAGGGGCACTCTCCGCGGCCCCGGCCGCGCCCAAGGACACGAAGCCCCAAACGGGCCGCTGGGTCGTCGTAGAGACCAACAAGGGCACCATCAAGTTCGCGCTGTACGAGAAGGACGCGCCCATTACCACCAGGAACTTCATCGAGCTTGCGAACCGCAAGTTCTACGATGGGCTGACGTTCCATCGGGTCGAGGACTGGGTCGCCCAGGGCGGTGACCCGACCGGCACCGGCATGGGCGGGTCCGAGAAGACCATCAAGCTGGAGACCAAGCCGAACCTGACGTTTGACGAGCCCTACATCGTTGGCATGGCCCGCAGCCAGGACCCCGACAGCGCGTCCAGCCAGTTCTACATTACGAAGAAGCCGGCCCCATGGCTGAACGGCGGTTACGCCGCCTTCGGCATCGTTATGGCGGGGCAGAGCGTCGTGGACAAGCTGGAGAAGGGCGACGTGATGAAGACGGTGCGGATCGTGCCCGCGCCCAAGCCCAAGCCCAAGGCCGCGGCTCCCAAGAAGCCATCCGGGACCAAGACCAAGAAGAAGTAGTCCCTCGCGGCAGCGGTGTGCCCGCGAGCCTGGCTGGTGCCCCGCTGTCCCGATCAAGGCTGCGACCGGTTCAGAAGCCAGCTGCGGACTGTGCCGTGGGCTGCTGGAGCCGCGCAAGCAGCGCAGGGCACCCGGTCCCGGCACGCAAGGAAGCGAAACGACCGGTGTCCCTGCCCTGCCAGCTTAGAGCACTCGGAGCTCGCGTGGAACTCGGCTGCGCCGCGCTGGACCCATACATCGTCGAGCGCATCCGCTGGATCATGCGAGCCAAGGTGCTTACGGGCGTCGGCAGCGAATCGGTCAGTATCGAGCGTAAGATACCCCCAGCCGTCTTTCCCGCCGGCGAACCTCGCCGCTGCCAGGTTGACCGAGTAAACGCGCTCCGCGCCGCAGAGCCGCTTGAGCGCCGCAGCATAGACGCGGGCAGTCGCGCCAAGGTTATAGATATCATCGAGGACGAGCACTATGCCGCCGAGGCGCACGGGGCTGACGAAGAGATCTTGCAGCACGTAGTTGATCCGCTGCTGGAGGACCTGGGGACCTGCGAGCCGGTCAACCATCCTCATCGGCTTTCGCGGTTCGGTGCGGAAGAAGAGGTGGCTGAAATCCGGGATGCCAAGCGCATCAGAGACTACTCGGGCCAGCATGGAATGCGGCCGCTGTGGGTCTGGCCGCGTCTCGCCTGACGCTATCACACGTACGAGCATCTGAGGCCGCCAATCGCGTGCCGCGTCGGCCAGCATGGCGCCATACGCACGAACGATCGCGACCATGCAAGGCCTCCCGAGCGGCCTCGGCCCGGGACCCTTGAAGTACCTGACCAGTTGGCTCTGAAGATCGGCGTCATCCGTCCGCTGCCAGTACGAGCCGAGCGCACGGACGCCGTCGCACCAGTCGCCGTGCGCCAACTCCTCCGCCGAGAGCACTGCTCGCAGCGCCCTGGGAACGGTCTTCCCGCCGTATCGGTCCACGTGTCAACTATACCAGCCGTACGGCAAGCCGCGCAACCGACAGAGAGGCGGGATCACCTGCACCCTTGCCGGCAGGCACAAAGTTTCCAGAAAGGGGTTTACACGGAACAAGGAACCTGCTATAATATGTTCGTCGCCGCGGGGTAGAGCAGTCTGGTAGCTCGTCGGGCTCATAACCCGGAGGTCGAAGGTTCAAATCCTTCCCCCGCTCCCACTACATCCACCAATGGCTTCGGGTACCTTGAACTGGATTTCCACCTCCAAGGTATCCGGAGCTATTGTTATTCTGTCTACACACGATCTGATCAGCCGCTTCTTCTCGGCATAAGTCCCTGCCGCCATGATCTTGTCGGCTTGCACCCTGTACGCCAAGGCCGTCCTGACATCGATCTGTGGGGCTTCACCGCCTAAGGTGACCTGTTCGGAAAGAGCTTCTCGCTCCGCCATCAACTCGCGCATCCTCGAGTATCCCCACTCCTCGTCTGGCATACCGTTCTCAACAGCCTTGCGGATGTTGGCGATCTTCGCATCTATGTCCTTGAGCTTGTGCGGTATCGCGGGGTCGTAGCCCGTCGAATCCTGCCATATCCTGCGAAGCTCTTCATTCACCTTCCGCGTGAACCCACTTGTGTCAGCGCACACGTCCAGCAGACTCGTCAAGCCGGCCATGACCTCAGACTCGATCTCTCGCTGCGGGACATATACCGCAGTACCGCAACCCATCCCCCGTCTGTGAGGCTGACTTCCGCATATGTAGTACCTGGCTCTGTCGGTCTTACGCAGACCCAGTAGGTTACTCCCGCATCTTCCACAGACAAACAGGCCGCCACTCAACAGATACGACGAATCCCTGCTCCTTCCGTATCCCTTGTCAAAGCACTTCCGCTGGTTGCCAGCCCGCGCGGCCATGACCTGCTTTGCTTCGTCTTCCGTGATCAAAGCCTCGTGCGCATCCTCCACGATCACGCACTCGGACGGCGGGTTGACCCGCTGCGTCTTGCCCCGCACGTTCCAAACGCCGTATCCGGCATACTCAAGCAGGCAGTGCGGGTGCAAGAGGCTGTTCCAGGTCGTATGCCCCCAATACTGCTGCCTCGGAGCAGGAATGCCGTTCCGATTGCAAAAGTCCCTCAGTTCGTCCAGAGTCGCGCCCTTAGCCGCCAACTCCACCAGGCAGTATCTCGCCCATTCATGAACAGGCTTACCGGCGGCGATGGCATCATCCGGCACCCATATCGACTTGACCAGCGGACGCCCCTTCTTCACCTCGCCGCGAATCAGCCGCTCTGCTCGATATCCGAAGAGAGGCTGACCACCGTTCTTGTAGCACCATCCGGTTTCGGGATCACGCGTCTGGACATTGGCCCTGCAGCCCTTCTTGGTGTGGAAAGCCACCTCGCGGGAATACGCCTCGTTCTTCGCGAATGTGATCGCTTCCATGTAGACGCCAGCGACGGTCTCTGGATCGACTTCCAGGTCGTTCACGGAGATCACCCGAACACCCGCCTGTCGAAGCTCGCGAACAAGCATCCTTGCCCCGAGGCTGTCCCTGGAGAACCTGGAGTAGTCGTGAACAAGTATGGTGTTGACTGCCTTGTCGGCTTTCGCACGCGCAAGCATCTTGTGGAACTCGATCCGCTGGGACTCCCTCTTGAACGCGCTTGCGGCCTCGTGGAACTCCTCGACAACCTCGATCCCATGAACCTCGGCATACTCGCGAATCTGACGAAGCTGCTCAGGAATCGACAGGCCCCTTTCCTCCTGCATATCAGTCGATACGCGCGCCCAGGCAAATGCCTTCGTCTCGGTGGAAGGTCCGGCGGTCGGCCTCGCGGCGCCAGCCAGAATCAGATCCTGCAGCAGCGTGCTCACTTCCGTTCCTCCTTCGGCACTTCGACGTCCGCCAGCGCTTTAGCTAGCGTCTCCAGGAGTATGCCGTTCTGGCTCCGGCGCTGTGTGTAGGCAAGCCACCGTATCTTCTCGTGCAGTTCGTCTGGCAGCCTGAGGGTCATTCTAACCATATCCAACACCTCCACGAGAAGTATATCACCATAATGACATGGTGTCAACCGGCATCTTTCTCCTTTCCGCCAAGCGCCCCCTGGAGTTCCGGCGCGGGCTGAGTGGCGGTACGCACTACGTCCATCTGGGCCACGTTCACCTGTTTCTCGGCCATGTTGACCTGTACCAGCGGCAGCGCAAGTCTCCGTACCAGCGCGAGGGTCTTGACTGCAGCAAG
>Ga0315280_10001148_pt1 | contig 46664 bp, 41 predicted proteins | sample YL17G06_40_MG_FD_203697 | JGI IMG/M metagenome (GOLD analysis project Ga0315280, IMG submission 203697) | Sediment microbial communities from Yellowstone Lake, YNP, Wyoming, USA - YL17G06_40 | ecosystem: Environmental > Aquatic > Freshwater > Lake > Sediment | place: USA: Wyoming | collected... | reverse complement strand
CGATGTCGGCTCATCGCATCCTGGAGCTGTAGAAGGTTCCAAGGGTTGGGCTGTTCGCCCATTAAAGCGGTACGTGAGCTGGGTTCAGAACGTCGCGAGACAGTTCGGTCCCTATCTGGTGTGGGCGTAGGAGATTTGAGGGGAGTTGTCCTTAGTACGAGAGGACCGGGATGAACAGACCTCTTGTGTACCAGCTGTCGCGCCCGCGGCACGGCTGGGTAGCGAAGTCTGGAAGTGATAAACGCTGAAAGCATCTAAGCGTGAAGCACGCCCCAAGATCATATCTCCCAAGAGCAAAAGTCCCGTTCGCTACGGGACGAGAACTCTTTGAAGGGCCGTCGAAGACTACGACGTCTATAGGCCAGAGGTGTAAGCGCGGTAACGCGTTCAGCTTACTGGTCCTAATCGCCCGTTCGGCTTGACCATAAATCTGCTGAACACACGAATAGCAGTTCACAGTCAACAGTTCACAGTTGACAGTGATAGTCCGCCTTTGCTTTTGTAGCGCAGACTTGTTCTTCAAGTCTGCGGCTCTTGCGGAAGGGCACGGCTTCAGCCGTGCCGAAACAGACCGCAACAAACCCTCGGGGCTTTAGCCCCTGAGGTCTTCGAGCACGCGCGCTCCGCGCGCCAGACACCGCACTGTCAGAAGAGCAGTCGAGAGTCGAAAGTCAACAGTTGAAAGCTAACGGCAGTGGTCACTTTCGACCTTCAACTTTCGACTTTGGACTGTTCTCCAAGAGCTTTCCGGCGACCATACCGGAGGGGTCACACCCGTTCCCATCCCGAACACGGCAGTTAAGCCCTCCAGGGCCCATGGTACTGCACTGGCAACGGTGTGGGAGAGTCGGTCGTCGCCGGGATTATTTTGATTGACGATTGCCGATTGGCGATTTTCGATTGGCATTCTTTTTAGCGCCGGTCTACCTGTCCCGATGTTCTTTGTCGGGATGACCGGCGAGTCAACAGTTGACAGTCGACAGTAAGAACCAGGGGCTCGCAGCCGCGAGCCCCTTTTGCTTTTGGCGGGACATTTCGGCGATAATCGCCGCCGCCGTGAAAACCACGCGCTACTTCGAAGAGCAGGTTTTGCGCAAGCGGCCGTACATCCAGCGCGCGTGGTGCGAAAGGATCGTGGCGAAACCTCTGCGGCGTGAGACCCAGCCGGATGGCAGGATACGCTATTGGGGCATCGTTCCGGAATTGGGAGGGCGAGTGCTCCGGGTCGTAACGCTGGAGGATGGCGAAACCATTCACAACGCTTTCCCCGACCGCGATTTTACGCTACCCTAAGGATGGCGGAGATAAGAGAATGAAGCTTCATTACTACCCCGAGACCGATTCACTCTACATCGACTTGAATTCCAAGCCGAGCGTGGATTCGCGCGAGATTGTGTCGGGCCTTGTCGCCGACTTCGATGCCGAAGGAAACGTCGTGGGCCTCGATATCGACCACGCCTCCCAAAAGCTCGACCTGAAGACGCTGGAAACCGTCTCCCTCCCCGCGCCAGCCACCAAACTCGCCTGACGAGCTTCCCTCCTCTTGACCTTCAGCTTTGGAGTCTTCAAGCGGCCTTTCTCAGCTTTCCCCTGTCAACTGTTGACTGCTCTTTCGCCATTCACCATTCATAATTCACAATTCAGCATTTTCCCCGCCCCTGCTCTCCCGCCTTCTGACTCCTGACTTCTGATTCCTGTTCTTCCCGTTTATCCTTCAGACTTCATCCTTCAGCCTTTCCCCTGTCCCCTGTAACTTGTAACCGATCCCCTGTTCTTGAATCCCCCGATCACTCGATGACTCAATCGCCCGATGGCTCATTCATCACTCAGAATTCATCATTCCCAATTCCCCAGTCCCCAACCCCCAGCCCCCGCTCTTCCCCCCCTTGACTTCCCCTCCCCATCGGTATAAACGGATACCGTTGCCGCTGCGTTAATCCGATCAGCCGCACACATCGCCAAGCGCGCGATGGATGCGCCACCTGCGAGAGCATCTGGCAGATGGAGATTCAATGGAGTTCCGAGTCGTTTACCGTGGCCCTCTTCCCTCGCAAAGCCGAGGTAATAGCAGACTTAGGGAGAGGCAGGCGATAAGAAAAGCCCTCCATCCACAACTGAAGGAGTTATGGGCGCAGAATCGAAGTTGGATGGGCAATGAGGAAGATGTCGCCAATGAATTCAAACAGTTCGGCTTTCGGTTTGTTCCGATCATTTCCAAGAAGGATTGTCAACAGTGCTCTATCCATATTCTGTTCTTGAGGAGAGACGCTCCTGGAAACCTGATCACCAATGGTGGCGACATCGACAATCGCCTAAAGGTGCTTTTCGACGGGCTACGAAAACCTAATGAATCCCATGATGTGGCCGAGGAGAGCCCTCAACAAGGGGAAGATCCATTCTTCTGCCTCCTCGAAGACGACTCATTGATTACAGAGGTTCATGTTCTTACCGATCGTCTATTGATACCTTGCAGCAGCGAAGAGAACATACACAACGTGGAATTGACTATCCATGTCAAGACAGATCACGATTTGGCGCGCGCTTCAGACGTAAGGGATCTTCAGATATTGAGCGCGATGAGCGGGTAACGCGGGTGGCGCAGACCTTGCGGTTCAGGTCTGCGCGCTGAAGGCGCAATGCATGTCCAGATCGCAGACCCGGAGGGTGTGCGCCAGCCCGGTAGAGAGGATTGAATGACCAGACTACTTGTCATGGTTTTGTTAGCGCAACTCTGCGCTTCTGCTGGCGATGATAAATATGCTCCATTGCCAGACAAAATCGTCGCTGCCAAGACCGTATTCTTAATCAATGAGACCGGGGAGCCAAAACTCGGCGATGCAGTGTACAGACAAATTGAAACATGGAACCGGTGGCAGATTGTAACCGATAAGACGAAAGCCGACTTGGTGCTGACCGTTCATTCTAAAACACGCACGTTGGCTCCCGGACCATTTTATTTGAGTCTATCTGACGCCAAGAGCGGAGAGCAATTATGGACCAGTGGAACGACCATGCAGGGCAAGCTCTGGCGAACATGGAATGCTATTGCTAAGGATTTGGTCGCGGATATTCGAAAGCGCATGAAATGAGCGGGTAGCGCATCTATGAAGGGGGCGGCGGGAGTCAAGAGTTTTTTCTTGTTCTTTGTTTTGTGTGGCGGAGCGAGCAGCCCCCCTTAGCTGAAAGCGGGGGGATGCGAGCGAAGCCACACCTCTCCTGTGCGGAGGCCGCAGGCCTCCGCCTGGTGCTTATGGCAAGCCGCGCCGAGTTCGAGCTCACTCACCTATTCGGTCTTTAGCGACCACGATGTCCATGCGCAGCCGGGAGTGTCCTAATCAGACCTGAAGGGTCGGTATTCTGACCATGCGCTACGCCAGGTGCACTCCCGAACTTGTCGCCACCGGTTGCGGCGGCCGCCGAACCTCCGCCGCCCGCCAGCGGTAATAACTGATCGTCGCCAGCTTTCGCGCCAAAGCCACCGCCGCCTTCCCGGGTCCGTGCCGTGCTTGCTGGCGTTCGTACCCGCCGGCAAATTGCGGGCTGCGCGCTGCCTGGTGCGCCGCCTGCACCAGCGCCCAGCGCAGCAGGCTCGATCCTTGCTTGGTGATTTGCCCTGTCCAGCGCTTTTCCCCGGATGCGTACAGCGACGGCGCCAGCCCCACGTATGACACCAGATGCTTGGCGGTGGGAAACCGGCTCCGGTCACCGATCTCGGCCACCAGCAACAGAGCAATGAACGGACCGATCCCTGGAAGGGCGTCCAAGGCTTGCGCCACGGCGCTCATCTCACCCCGCTCCCGGATCTCCTGATCCCACTCCTGGATCTGTTTCTCCAACAGGTCCAGCCGGGCCAGTTGATCGTCCACTTCCCAGCGGTCCAGCTCCTTCAACTTCACCTCTTCCAGGAAGGCTCGTCCCTTCGGCCCGAACAGCGAGTCCAGCGGCGAAACGATCCCCTCCCGGTTCAACACTCCGTGCACCCCGTTCTTGGCTCGCGTCGCCCAGCGCACCGTCCGCGTCCGAAAGCGCAGCAACTGCCGCAACTCCCGCACGTGCGGCGGCGCGATCCAGGCTTCTGCGATGAACCCGGCGTGCAGCAAGCGCGCCAGAATCCGCGAGTCCAACTTGTCGTGCTTGATGCGCGCCGCCGCGATCGCCTTGGTTTTCTGCGGGTGCACCAGGTGTAACTCCAATCCCAGCGGCTCGATCACGTTCAGAAAGTAGTACCAGTTGAACGTCGCTTCTACCGCCACCGCCGCCGGTTTCGGAATCTTCCCGAAATAGCCCAAGAGCGTCCTCCGGTCCATCCCCAGCTTGCGCTGCTCCAGCTCCTGACCGTCCGCCTCCAGCACCGTCACCCAACAACTCCTTTTGTGAACATCCACTCCGAGGTATAACATCTCCGGGGGCCCTCCTTTCGAGTTCAGATTTAGTCTTTCCAACCAAATCTTACCCGAATCGAGCCGCCCCCTTCATAGCATCAGACCTCGTTTTGTTGAGGTCTGCGGCTCTTGTATCGCGACGCGGCTTGGGGCGGCGCGCCAATTGTCTCGTGTCCCTGGAAATGCCGCAGGATTGGACAACGAATCCTGCGCTACAGCCCTTCGGCGCGGGCGCGTTCGCGGATGAGGGCGCCGAGGATGCGCTCGATGCGGTCTTCGAGCTTGTACGCTTCGTCCTCGACCAGCCGGGCTTCGCCGTAAAGCTTCGAGATCTCGCAGGCGCGGTCGCAGAATTCCTCGAGCGTGATACGACGGGCCTTGCCTGCCCGCGCGGAGTGGCACCTGAGCTTGAGAAGGAGTACGCTATTGATGAAGAGAGGCACCAAGCATGATGAAGTTCGACCGCATCACGTGTGACCCGGCCCGCATGAACGGCGAGCCCTGCATCCGTAACCTGCGCCTGACGGTGCGGCGCGTGCTGGAGGCGCTCGCTACCTATCCCAATCGGGAGGACCTCCAACGCGAATATCCGGAACTCGAAGACGAAGATATTCACCAGGCGCTGGCCTTCGCCGCCGCCTGCCTCGATGACAAGGTACTCCCCTTGCCACTGGCCAAATAATGCTGCTCCTCGATCAAGGCCTGCCACGGTCTACCGTCGTCCCTCTGCGCGAGTCCAGAATTGAAGCCGAACATGTCGGTGACATTGAGCTTGCGACAGCGGACGACGCCACCTGACAAACCAAGAGCTGATTCCTGAAGCGCAGAGCGGCGCTCGGCGCCAGCCGAACGCACTCGTATCTACAGCATTTTCGCGTTGTGGAGGGCGATGGCAACGACCCCAATCATAATCGCCGCACCGATGAGGATCATCACCAGGGCCTGCAAGCGGAGGCCTTTTTCAAGCTGCTTTTCGGTCTTCGAACTGATGACGAAGGTCTTTTCGTTCTCACCCTTCTTGAGGAGGTTCCGGTCGTGCTGGTCTTTGGGGCTGGGGTTTTCGGTGCACGTCCCTAGGACGTTGCACTCACGGTCGGCGAGGAGGGCATGCTCAGTAAAACGATAAGTGTGCCCACCCAAGTCCATGCTCAATCCACCGCCGCTCAACGAGACTCCCATGGACTCGAGTTTCTGTTCGACGGCCAGGACCTTTCCAATGGCTTTTGCGCCGGGCAGGTTCGTGGCCTCGAACGCCGCGCGAGCCCGGGAAAACCCGCCCGTCACGTAAGCACGCAAGTCCTGGTCCGACGGCCCCGCCACTCCCAGCGAAGGGTCCAGGGAGCGGGTCCGGCTCGAGTTCGGTCCGATCTCGCCGCGAAAGGTGCGAAGCACGTCGTACTCGGCGTGCTGCGGGTTCACCAGCACCTTGGCCGTCCCATCATCCAGATAGAATGGCCGCTCGTCCTTTTCGGTGCCGACATTCTCCCACTCGCTGCCCTTGTCTTTCTTCACCCATTTCTCCAGTTGCACGCGGTAGTAGAAGCAGGGCATGCGCGTGAGAGGGCTGGCCAGCCGGTCATCGCCGGTTGCCTTGCCGTGCACGTGGACCAAACCCATGGGAATGCTGCGTACCGGCATCTCCGGCGTGTCGGCCAGGATGCGATATTCGCGGTACCTCCTGAAACCTAGAAAGAAGAGCAAGGCCCCGATCGCGAAGCCAATTAACAGGCCAAGAGTGGGATGCCCGCTCGTGCTCGCGAAAGCCGCAAACAGAATCGTCATGGCAAGGACTCCTTTGCGGGGGTTCGTTGACTCGCAAAACTTGAAGGTCCGCGAGGACGGCGCAGCCAAAACCTAGGGGTGGCAGTCCGCGGAAATGTGCACTTCCTCAGACTCCAGCTTGTTCGGTGCGTAGACCTCGAGCTTCGCCCATCCCTGCCAAAGTTTCCCCGGCATCCCGACTTTGATGGGCTTGACGACTTCCTGGGTGCCGGCGCCAGCGAAGCTCAGCGCCCCGCTGCCCCAGGCGATGTCCGCTTGGTTGACCAGGACCCACTTGACCTCGGCGGGGCCGTCGGTGGTGACTGAAAACACAAAATCGAACTTGCCGGGGTACGGGCCTTTGTAGTCGGGAGTGGGCCGGACGCCAACCGACCGCACCTCGGTCACGCGGCCCTGGGCCTGAGCTGCCTGGGTCCGCGGGCCGCTGGTCCCTGTTGGAGCAGGTTTGGGGCTGGCTTGCGAGCCTACTTTGCTGGACGTTTGGACCGAAGCCTCTCCTTGGGCCTGCTTGGTCGCCAGATTGGCCGAGCCCGACCCGCGCGCCTCCACCGCAACCTCAGCGTGCGCGTTAACTCCGGTATCGCTCCACTCGCCCTGAGTGTGGGTGTCGCAATTTGAGGGCGGAGCAAAAAGCGAGTCGGAGGGCTTCGTGTAACTCAGTTGCTTCGCTTCCAGTTGCGTCTGGCTTTTTCCGTCCAGCCCGGCAGCCTCCACCTTGACGATGAAGTTCCCCTTTTCGGCGATCCATAACTTCGCCTTGCCCTGGTCCGGAGTGGCAAACTCTTCGACTTTGGCGGAGATGCCGTTGACGACTTCCTTGCCCAGGACCTTGGGCGTCTGTTTGGCCAGGTCGGCCAGGAGCGCGTCGGAACCGGTGAGGGGATCGTAATTGACCGGCGCGCGGGCCGAAACGTAATTCATCCAGGAGCAGGCGTTCGCGACCAGATCACGCGTGTACGCCTTGTGCGCCTGAAAGTCGAAAAGATAGCTCATGCGAACGCCCTTGGGGTTGGCCGCCCAGGGAGCGACCGTGAGTTCAACGAGTTCTTTGGAGCCATTGCGATAAATTTTGAGGTTTGATGCCTGGCCGGTAAACATACTGGCTTCCGTCATCTGAGAGATGATGGTCAATGAGTACGTCTCCGGCGTAGGAGACTGGGCCAGAAGAGGCGGAACAACAAAAGCGAACCAGTAGACCAGTCCGAGGAACAAGGGACGAAAAGAACGAATCGTCATAACGGCCTCCGGAGCAACAATGGCAAGACATTAGCGGCACAGTGAGCCGCAGGTTTGACAACGATTGCATTCGAAGCAGTAGGTCATGCCGCCGCGGATTCTGGCCGCAACTCCGACGGAAGTCAAGCGCGCAAGTAAGGGTGCGTAGATCCCTCCGTTCGGGGCTGCGGCTTTTCCCAGGGCCCAGGGTACTGCCCGCCGCGGCGGATGGGAGAGTCGGTCGTCGCCGGGATTAATTCTGGAGCGGCGGTCTATGACCGCCGACAGGGGCGGGCCTCGTGCCCGCCCTTTTGCTTTTGAGGTGAAGACGGCCTAAGATAATCCGAGCGGAGGCGAAGCTTGAAGATCAAAGTCGTGGTTCACGAAGCGGAAGAAGGCGGTTTTTGGGCCGAAGTCCCTGCCATCCCGGGCTGTGCGACCCAGGGCGACACATTGGACGAGTTGATGAAGAACCTCCATGAAGCCGTCGAAGGGTGCCTGTCCGTCGAAGTGAAAGAACCGAAGCGAACTGACAAAGACAAAGTGCTGGAAATCGTCGTATGAAGTCGGTTTCCGGCAAGGAGCTCGCCCGCCTTCTCGAGGGCCAGGGGTGGGGTCTACCTGCTTCGCACGCGTAGAAGCCATGCCGACAAAGCCGCGCAGAGAAAAAAGGCTGATCGAACTGTTTCTTTCCGCCTACGAGAACGACTCTTGGAAGGGAGCGCATCTCGAATGGCTGGACGAGTGGCAGGATGGCGCAGTCGAGGTTTTCGCAACTAGGTCCGACGGGAAGACACTCGCTATCGAACACACGATTATCGAACCATTCGTCGGGGAAAAGGAGGACTTCGCGTTCTTCGCGCCGATGTTCCTTCCAATTGAAAATGACAAGTCGCTGCTGGTTCCCAAACTCTGGATTCGGGTATTCGTCCCTGTGGGCACACTGCACGGCCAGAAGCCTTCGGTGCGCGATGCGATCGTGAGAGCCGTACACGACTGGCTGAAGAAGAATAGACTCTCGCTTCCCAATGGAAGCTCGGAGCAGCAGTGCACGGTCGGCGGGATCACCGGCAAACCGAATTTCAATCTCACTCTCACGGTTAAGGTAGTCCCGTTACCTGGAGCGGGAAGCCTTCACGTTCGCAGGCAGCAGGTCGATAACAACCTTGGCGATGTTGTCGAGAAAGCGCTAAGGAAGAAACTTCCGAAGCTCGTGAAGACCATGGCCGACAAGCGCATCCTTCTTCTCGAACGTCAGCACATGCTGCTCCTTCCGGAAAGCATCTGTGACGAGGTCGAAAAGCGCAAATCCATTTTCGCGGAGTTGGCGGACGTTCATGAGATTTGGGTGACGGAAACAATGTTCTACGAGAAGGAGGACTATCTCAGGTTTGAGTTGTATGAAAACGGTGCTCTAGTTCAAAGCTTCGACTTCGAAGACAGCCAGTTACTTGGGAGAGACTAAGACGGCCGACTGCCGCAGACCTCGCTTGCCTTTCAGGTCTGCGCGCCGGGGCGCTATTCACGCAGGGACCGCAGACCAAAGGGTCTGCGCCAGCCGCGGGTAGCCACTGTCAATCGTTCTGTTTATTGACTGCGAGCAATTCCAAGAACCCACGGCCGGAGCGCGTTGGCCGTGGCTACCGGCTAAGGGGTGAAACATGAAAAGACTCATCGCGGCAGCAACATTGTTGGCCATTATGCCGGCATTGGCTCTGGCACAGAACGCAGATCATCAGTACCGAGGGCAAGGTTATGCCTTCTTTGGCTTGGGTACCCCGACGTCGACGGGCCATCGGTTCTATCACCCCGCCGTTGAACACATAGGCTTTGGCGGAGAGGGGTTCCTGGTTAAGGGGTTCGGTATAGGAGTCGAGGTGGGATGGGCATATTGGGGAGGGGGCGTAGAAGGCCAGGCATGGACTGCCTCCGGGGATGTGTCCTATCACTTTCGGCGCAGCGCGCCGCGTGGCAGGGTCGATCCTTTTGTGCTCGTCGGCATCACGGGGTATTTCCCCACCAGTCACGGCGCACGTGGCGCGCCCGCCGGCAATTTTGGAGGTGGCGTCAACATCTGGCTGAGAGAACGCGCTGCCCTGCGCTTGGAGGTTCGGGACCATGTCAGCGATAACGGCCGTTTTGGTCCCGGAAATCACTACCTGTCGCTTCGCGTCGGCGTGACGTTCAGGTAGGACCGCGCGTCATACCGGGCAGCCACGGCCGGCTGGCGCGGACTGCTGGTTTGTGCAGTCTGCGATCTCCCGAAGGGACTCCATGGCCGCGACTCCCGAACGCGAGGATACTGGCCAGCGCCATGGGGTTCTACAAGCGGCGTCTCAACTGAGATGTGCGATCTCCGATAATCGCAGACCCCCAAAACCAGGGGTCTGCGCCAGCCACGCCGGCTACCGACCACCCCTTGATCCCCTCCTGAACCAGGAGGGGAACGCGGCGCGCCGCGACCCTCACCCGTCCCCGACCAGTGGGGCCCACGCTCTCCTGGAGGGCTGCAATTAACACAGTGACGATGTAAAATTGCCGTGTTGTGGCGATATAATCGCCGCTACTTAAAGGGAGGAAGTATGAAGAAGCTGTTGAGCATTCTCGTGTGTGTTCTGTTAATCCCGAGCTTCGCCGCGGCTCAAGAGAAATCGAAAAGCGCTGCGGATCAGGGTCTGAAAGTTGAAAAGGCTGTCACTGCGACCTCGGTGGAAAACCACGAGCCCGTGGGCGAAAACAAGGAATTCGAAGCTTCGGTGGGGACGGTCTATTGCTGGACAAAGATTACGGCCCAGACGACCCCGGCCACGATCAAACATGTTTGGTACGTGGATGATCAGAAGGTTTTCGAGATTGCCCTGGATATCAAATACCCTTCGACGCGAACCTGGAGCTCCAAAACGATAAAGGCCGGGAATTGGCGAGTCGATATCACCGATGATGCGGGCACCGTTTTGTCTTCCGTCAGCTTCACGGTCAAATGACTCGCCGGCCGGTGCGGACCCATTAGGCCCTGCGGTTATCATGCCAATTATCGCGGGTCGCACATCCCGCTCCGCGGGAGGGGTACGTCGCACCCCTACGCTTTGTAGCGGCGAGTTTGCCTCGCCATTTTCGGGTTTTTCCGGATTCAACAAAGATGGCGATGTAAAACCGCCTCTACACGAAGACACCAATTCCTAATCGAACGTTTTTGTAGCGGCGAGTTTGCCTCGCCATTTTGGGGTTCTTCAGGATTCAACAAGGATGGCGATGTAAAATCGCCTTTACACGAACCCCGTATCCGCCAGAATCTGCTGCCATCGGAGACACTCCAGTGTCCGGAGATCCTCAGCTAAGAACATCTAACGCTCCGAGACCGTACAACCAGTCTAAGGTTCTTAGAATCGAAGCGTAAGGAAGAAAAGGGGGCATTTGTAAAGCAAAAAGTAGGGGTGTACATTCGAGCAGGGAAAGGGCGACAAGTTTTTGGCGGCTGCCTGCTGCTAGTGCTTGATCGCGTAAGTCCGCGTAATTATGCGGGAGCCGGAAGGGCGAGGTGGAACCTGTCCCGACCTGTCCCGATGCTCTCCATCGGGATGCTCTTTATCGGGAACCCCGCCGCCAGCGGTGCCACCCCTCACCCCCAGCGCCTCTCCTGCCGCGGCGGGAGAGGGTGGCCGAAGGCTGGGTGAGGCGGGGCTGAAAGCCCCGCCCTTCCAACTGGAGAAGTCATAGTTACGCTGATCTCCGCCACCAGGTACGAGCACACGGGGAGCGGCCCGGCAGCGACTCTTAAAGGACGGAACAAGCCATGAAGCGGATTCTATCAACTTTGGTGGCTCTCACCTTGACGGCCGCCTTTTCTTTTCTGGGCGCCAGCGCAGCCGACAGCCCCACGATCCCCCCGGGCACCATACTGCACGTCAAGCTTGGTACCACGATCACGTCCAAGACGAACAAGCCGGGCGATACCTTCACCGGCCAAGTGCTCAAAGACGTCGTTTCCGGCGACCAGACGATAGTGCCCCAAGGAAGCACGGTAAGCGGTCATGTCGCCTTTCTGAAGCCTGCCGGACGCATCAGGGGCAAAGCTCAGATGCGTATCGTACTCGATTCCATCACCACACCCGACGACCAGATGCTCCGACTCTCCAGCACCCTCGCAGATAGCCACGGCGGCGTCTGCGGCAATACGGCGAACGATGAGGAAGGCACGATTGTCGGCTGTGGCAAGAGCAAGAAAGAAGCCATGAAGGACGCTGCCATCGGGGCTGGCATGGGCGCCGGGGCGGGCGCCACGGTCGGCATGGGTCAGGAGATAGAGTGCCGTTATTATGGGAACTGCGGCGGCCCGGGAATGGGTGGTGATATTTTGTACGGTGCCGGTATCGGGGCAGGCACGGCCTTGCTGTTCAACCTCTTCAAGCACCAGAAGGAAATCATTCTGATCCAAGGTACCGAGTTAACCTTCCTTGTCAACCGAACACTCGACGGTTCCAAGTCGGGTTTGCCGCACGACGCATCTAAACCCTAATACAAACGCAACAAGTTGTGTTACGGCACGGTTCTTGTAGCGCCGCCATCCTGGCGGCCAAGGCCGGCTGGAAGCCGGCGCTACGAAGGGCGCTGTCACTTTACTTTATGCGTTTGTATTAGGTGACAGGGCTGGACCTCCGCCCGGCTCTGCGGGGTGGTGAGACAAAATCCGGAGCGGGTAGCCACGCTCCCGCAGAGCGGGACGGGAGCGTGGGCTTTTGTTTCGTTCACGAACCCAAGGCATATTCTGACCGTGAATTTCCCGTGGCTACCCGCATCGGTGCGCAAAAGCCCACAGCTAGCACCATTCCCTCATGCCGGCGGAGGATGCGTCCAGTGCTCCTTGCTGAGTGTTGGGCCTACTCCATATACTCCGAGTAAACGTAGTCCTTACCCTTCTGAGGTGCGTGGCAGCTAAAACATTGCTTCATATCCTTCAACGAGCCCTTTCCCTCGTAGTCCGGGAAAACTTCAAAGCCCCAGCCACCCGTGTCCGGATAAAGCTTGGCATTCTTCTTCATCACCGCGAGGAACTTCCGCCCCCGAGCCTCGATCGCCCCCTGGACGGTGCGGATGTCAAAGAGTTCGAAGGTGTACATCGAACCATCCGGGTAAGGTCTGCCGTGCAGGAGCGCGGGCCAGCCGATGTCATTCACGTAAACGTTGTGGAGGCCTCCAAACCTGTTATACAATTTGTGCTCTTTGCTGAAAATCACCATGGTTTTGATATGCCTCCACTTGCGGTAGTCGGTGGGATAAGCGATTGCGGGTTTCTTCTGAGCCTGAGCATATAAAGCCCCCAGGCTCGCCACCCCAACTACGAAAACCAGCAGCAGAACCCTGGTGCGCGATGTCATGGAGAGATACCTCCTCATCGTATGGTCGCGTCAGTTCCCGACCCCGGGAACAGCCAAAAGCCGAGACGCTTCTGGCCGCCCATTCTAACGCAGTTGCCTTTCATCCTCCACGTCCTCCACGGGGGAAATGGACGAGCGAGTAGATGCAAGCCACGGTGCTCCCGTCCTCCCGCCGAGCGGGACGGGAGGACGGGGCTGTGGGCTTTGGTGGGGGAGGGCCTTCCCGGCCCTCCCATTTTGTTTTCCGATCAGCGGGAGTCCGCCTCGGCGGACTCCCGTACCAAGAACCCACGGTTCCTTCGAAGCGCGAATTAACGGTGGCTACCACTACTCCCCCACGGTCTTATTGGAAATATGAACGTAAGGAAAGCATTCGGGGATATGGGTGTCATAGACGCCGTGCCGGCTCCACACCCAGGCGGGATGGGGGTCGAGTTCCGTGCCGCCGGGCTTCAGGAGTTCGAATCGTCCAAAGAACACTCTCCAAATATCCCCGTCTTTCGGCGGCAAGGAACGCCCCGCGGCCAGCCATTTCATCCCGCTCCACGGAAAGGCGAGTTCGACGGTCCAGCCTCGGTCTGCAACCGCATTGTCGTTGATCTTGCCGTCCACGTGCACGGCTTTAAGCAGTCCGGGAAATTGCCAGTTCAAGAACGCCCAACGCGTTCCTCTCGGATGCGTTCCCTTCCAAAAGGATATGGGCTGGCGATCGTAATCACCCCCGAAAGAAAGGGCATGGTTCTTCAAGATGTCAAATTCGGGGACAGCAGAGAAGCCGCCTTTCTGGTAGGCATCCCGCCAGATATAGAAGACTTCGTAGGTTGTGCCGAGGGCATTGGTCTCAAACTCATAATAGGTATCGCCGCCATCGATGAACACTTCGGCGTCGTTCTCCTGGAAAATCAGGGAGTTCCTTTCCGTGAGGTGTGCTTGCACGAAGGGTTCTTCAATCCAGAAACCCACGTAAAGGTATTCGTCATCCCACAAGGCAGCCGCTCTGGTGTCGTAGAAGCCGGGCTCTCCCGTCACCATGTCGACAAAACGCCGGGACCTCTCCGCCTTCTGCCAAGATGGCTCGTCCAGGCGGCCGTCGATTTTTATGGGGCCCGCCGTCCTCCGGCACACATAATGCGCAATGTCTTGTTCGGAGCAGTTATATCTTTCCGTGACCCTTCCCCTCTCTGCCTGGGTATCGCCCTCGATCTTCGGCTTCCCCCTTCCGACCTCGGCAGCCTCGCCATTCAGCCACACCAGAAGGATGAGCGGGAGAACTAACCGATACTTCCTCATCGTCCGCCTCCTCGCCGCAGATTGTGCGTCCTCGGAACAACAGGCAGGCGTACAAAGGGAAGCTACGCACGCATGCCTGGTTCAGCCTGTAGATGGGCCAGATACTACCGGAACTGCTGGTGGATTACCACCTGTCCTTCCTGCCGCCGCGTGGCGCATCCCGGCACCCACGGCCAGCCGGGGCTGGCGCCGGGACAGGTACCCGCCTGGCCGGGTGTTTGATTCCATGATCTGGAATGGCAGCATGCCCCGGCACGCTATTTGTGCCGTGGGCTTTTCCGACGAATCCACACCAAATCTGAAAACCGAATTTGCCGTTGTCACGATCTTGATGAAAGGGTTGACCAGGCAGGCATCGAGATGATAATAACGCTCCGTGGGACGCTCGACCGTCGCCGTTTCAAGCGAGTCTTTGATGTGAAGGGGGGGCCTTGGTATGAGCAGACTTCTTCCCCAGACTGTCCTTCTTGTATTGGCGCTTCCCATTTTGGCTTCGTGCATCACGGCCCCAATCGCGACCCCGCAGGCTGCCGATCGAGAGGCCGCGAAGGCGTCTCTTCGGCAGGGCAACGGGCTCTTTGATCGAGACCGGTTCGGTGAGGCTGCGGCAGCATATACTCGAGCCGCCGAACAGGACCCCCAGTTTGTCGAGGCCTATTACAATCGCGCCCTGGCTAACGAAATGGTGGATCGGCAGAAGGCCATCGAGGACTGGCGTCGGTTCGTTGAGCTAGCGGCCAATAGCCCCGAGCTCAAGTGGGACGTTGCCCGCGCCCAAGCGAGGCTGCAAATCCTGGGGAGCATGCCGGTATATCCAGAAGCCCTCCAGCCCTCGGGCTACGTGCCAGAGGCTGGCGACTACTACTGGCAGGCGGCCAAGACTTCGGAGATGGAGAAGTGGACGACGTTTCCCATCAAGGTATTTCTGGGAAGTGCGCCGCAGATCAAGTGGCAGCAAGGCGCGCGCGAGGCTTTCGACATCTGGAAGGGGATGTTTGGCTTGGAACTGGTCGCGATGCCGGATAGAGGCGATATCCGAATGGCGTGGGAAACATCCACAGAAGCCGCCAGCCACGCCGGCGAGGAGGGGGATTGGGTACAAATCCGCCGAGTGGGCGGTGAATTGACCGGCCGGAGGGTGGCCTTCATCAGAATCGATCTTTCTCGCCGCTGGTCCAAAGACGAAATGCGCGCCATTGTCTTGCACGAGATGGGACACGCTCTCGGCATCAAGGAGCACAGCGACTCCCCCAAGGACATCATGTTTTGGCGCATGGAGGAAAAAGCACGTCAGATTCTCTTGCCCGTGGTTCCGTTCCCGCTGGTCTGGAAATCATTCGTCAGCAAACCAAGCCAGCGGGATCTCAACACCCTGATCCGCCTTTATAACACCCCCGGCCCTATCGTGCGCTTCCAATGACGCTGCGATGTGCCGCCGCAGCGGGTCACTCGTCACGGGAGTTCTGTCCCCTACTCGCTATTCGCTGCCCCCTGTTCTTCCTGCTTTCTGCCTCCTGACTTCCGGCTTCTGGCTCCTGCTTTTCACTGGAGATAAGACCCGAGCTCGAAAAGGCGTTGATTAACGTCATTGTCGCTAAGGTAGGTTTGCGCAAGGACGTCTTGGTCCCAGCATGGCCGGAAATTCGAATTAGCTTAGTGATTGCCAAAGGTGTATACTGTTTAAGCTTGATCAGTTTTTGTGACCGGTAAGCACGAACGGCGGGGCCACAGAATCATTGATTTTGTGGCTTTTTTTGTTTGTGGCGAGTGGTTGCGAGAACGGAACAAGAAAATCTTAAACACCAAAGGAACACAGAAACACTATGGACAGAGAACAAGGTACAGTGAAATGGTTCAACAACGCGAAGGGCTACGGGTTCATCCAGCGCGCTTCCGGCGATGACGTTTTCGTGCATCACTCAGCCATCCAGGCGACCGGGTTTAAGTCGCTTAGCGAAGGTGAGCAGGTGGAATTTACGGTCACCAAAGGCCCCAAAGGACTACAGGCCGAAAGCGTGACAAAGCTCTAAGACGGACCAGGCTCCACGCCCGCACCTTCCCTTCTGCCAGCGGCGCGGGCGGGAGCCATCCGAGTGAGGGGGAAGTAACGATGCAGATTCAATATCTTGGATTTGAACTAAGGCCGCGCGGCAGGGACTATACCTACCGTGTGATCGACGCGAAGGTGGAGAACCGGGAGTTCACATTCACCATCGCCAACCAGGCGTTTGCCGAGAGGCGTGTCGTCTATCAGGATGCCGCGGCCATCTGTTATCAGAAATTGCAGAAGGCATTGGACCTGGAAACCGCCGACCAGCCTCTTCCCCGCCACTCCGCCGTTTCGGACCAGGAACTCGACCAGTACCGGGAGAAATACCGCCCCGCCAAGAGACGCGCGTGGTGAGCTCGTAAAGGCTTAAGAGCCCCTCCGCTGCGCAATAGCCCATCACGGTTGGTGCTTTTCCAACCGCGGGGCCTTCCGTTTCAAGAAACCCACGGTTAATTCAGGCCGGGAATTAAGCAAGGCTAACAAAGCCCTGAGGGCGCATCCCGGGGCACGTTCCCTTTAGTGCGCCCTGCATGGCCGGTTCTCGTTTGCAGATTTCCAATCCCCATCCCCAACCCCGATATCCGCGGGAACACTTCGGTACCGTCCCTTCTGGCGCCGCATCACACAACCTCCATGGTTGAGGGAGGCTTGGGCGCGATGTGGTAGGTGACGCTCACGACACCGGCCACCTCCGTGAGGATTCTGCGGCTGAGAGTTTCCAGCGTGTCCCAAGGCAATCGCGTGGGGCGAGCCGCGCGCGCGTCGGTGCTTTCCCAGCAGCGGATCTCGATCTGGTAACCAAATTGTCTGCGGCCGTCTCGCATCCCGGTTACGCGGTCTTCATGCAGAATGGCCATGTACTGGAAAGCTCCCGTGGAAGAAAGCACGGCTTCCGTGATGGCCGTGGCCTTGCGTACCAAGGCCAACCGCTGGGGCGTGGCCTCGCCGATGACGCGCGCGGCCAGGGCCGGACCCGGGAAGGGCATGCGGTTATGAATCGAGGCGGGCAGGCCCAGCGCCTGGGCGACTTTCCTCACGCCGTCCTTACGGAGCTGGATGAGGGGTTCGATGATCTGATAGCCGAACGCTTCCTGGGGATCGATGCCCAACTGTTCGAAAACGTTATGTTGTCTTTTGATGCCGGCGACAGTCTCATCCACATCGGTCAGTATGGTGCCTTGTAGGAGGTGCTTGGCTCCGCTCTCCCGCACCAGGCGGCCAAACACGTGCTTGTAGAAAGTCTGCGTGACCGCCTCCCGCTTTTCTTCCGGGTCGGTGATACCCTTCAGCGCCCTCAGGAACTCCTCCCGCGCGTCGATCAATTCCACACGCACACCCAGGCTGGCAAATGTGGAAACCACTTGCTGGGGCTCGTCCTGTCTCATCAGAGCGTTGTCGATGAAGTAAGTCTTCAGTCGGTCGCCCAGCGCCTGGTGGCCGAGCATGGTCACGGTTGAGGAATCCACTCCACCAGACAGCGCGTTGATGGCGAGCCCATTCACGACGATGGCGCGAATCTTTTCCACCTGCTCTGGGATGAATTGCTGCGCATCCAAAATGCCGATCGGTATTTCGGGGATTGTCATGTTGACCTCAGGAGATTCTATTCTCTTGCAGAAGTCTGCTTACTGACCTACCGGGGGACGCATCATAACACGTAGCTTCATTCTGAAGCATACGCCCGATTCGCCCATTCGCGGAAACGGCACGGGTGCATCTCCCGTCGAGGACACTACTGAGGATTGCAAAATATAGTGACGACCGCGGGCTGGCGCAGACCCTTGTGGAGGCTGTCTCAAAAGTAGGTATTTTAGAATTTCGCACAGCGTAAGTTATAGATTATTCGTTCACAAGGTGCTAATTCTGCGAGTTTTGAGACAGCCTCCTTGTGGGCCTGCGATTTAGGTTGTAGAAGCTGTCTCACAGAAAGAGATTAGCGCGACGTTCGCCTTCCAACGTCGCCAGCTTTTCAACGTTATCGAAGAGCCGCCCGCCGAGGCGGGTCGGAAAACGGACCCTGCGCTACCCGAGCGCGCGGGTCAAGACTTCCCGCAGCTCATCTGTGGTGAGCGCGATGGGGTTGGCCTTCATGCTGCTGGCTTGTGAGGCCATGGGGACGAGGACCGGCACGTCCGGTTCGTGAATCCCATATGCGCTGAGCGGCGGAATCCCGCACTCCCCGCAAAGCTGGCTCACCCACTCTGTGCCTTCTTCGGCGACGGCGCCGGGCTTGCCGGTCAGAATGCGCGCCACGGCCTCGTAGCGGCGTAGCGATTCGCTTTGGGGGGCACGGGCGCGCAGGGCGCGAATGTTGACGTCCATTCCGTGCGGCAGCAGAGCCGCGCACACGGCCCCGTGCGGAGCGGGGAACATTCCTCCGACCGGCGCCGCAAACCCATGCACCACGCCCAGGCCGGCATTGGCCAGCGCCAGTCCGCCCAGCAGGCTGGCGAGCGACATATCCATCCTGGCCTCTGCGTCGCCCCCATGGTGATAGGCCGGGCGCAGCGAGCAGCTCACGCGCCGCATTCCCTCCGTGCAGAAGCCGTCAGTCATGGGATTGGCGCGGATAGACACATACGGCTCGATCAGTTGGGTGAGCGCGTCGAGTCCGGTGCTGGCCGTCACAGCCTGCGGCAAGTCAAGCGTCAGCTCGGGATCCACCACTGCCAGGCGCGGCAGCATCCGCGGGCTCCTCAGGCTCACCTTGACCCGGTGCTCAGATGAAGCCAGGACGGCATTGCGCGTGACTTCTGCGCCGGTGCCGGAAGTGGTTGGAATGGCGATGAAAGGAGCGGAAGGAAGGCTAAGAGGCTTAGCTCTGCCAATTACCTCCAGATAATCCATCAGCTCACCGCCGTTGGCGAGGAGCGTGGCGATGGCCTTCCCGGCGTCGATGGCGCTTCCACCGCCGAGACTAATTACCAGATCGCATTGTTCCTCGCGAGCGCGCTGTACTCCCTGGCGAATCACTGCGAGCGTGGGTTCCCCATCGACGGCGAAGCTGGCGCAGGCGATTCCCGCCGCTTTCAATTGGGTCACCAGGAGTGCTGAGCGCTCCGGCGAGCGGCCCGTGACGAACAACGCCCGCTTGCCCATCTCCTTTGCGGCCGGCGCGACTTCACGCACCATTCCGGCCCCGAAGAGAATGCGCGCAGCCGTCGCGAATTTAAAGCGCATAGCCACCTCACCAGCCTTCTTCACCGGGATAAATATTGGAGTACTTTACGCTTGTACGCGGCTCCGCCATCATGGGAGCCACCCTGTCCCGCCAGACCGCGTAGTGCGCTGTTTCTTTGTGCTGAGCAGGGGCTTGGCTGGTGCGGTAGACTTCGACCAGCGCGAAACGCGCCGGATCATCCACCTGCTGAATCACGTCGAAACGGGCGACGCACGGTTCCTGCACGCTCTGGCGCGCGTTTTCGATGCTCGCCTCCTTGAAGGCGTCGATGTACTCTGATTTGACTCGAACGTGAACATGGACGATCAGCATGGCTTCTCCCTCCCAGGCTGCGCGGGTGCCCCCGTTGGCGGTCTTTCAACCCGGCAACTTAAGGTCCAGGACCAATCGTGGGCCTCTGGCTGTTTACGAACCCGAGACAAATTTATAACACGGAGATGCTGTAGCGACGGCCTACCTCCTCAGCCCCGCGACTGGCCACTGCCCACCGAAGCCCTGAGGGCTGAGTGCCATTAACCACCGCAGAGCGCAGGACTACACTCGTGTGGGAAGGGTGGCACATGGGCTTGAGACACATCGAAGCCAGCATTGCCAACCCGGCCAAACCCAAGCGCAGTGCCCGGCTTCGCTTTCTGGTCGATTCGGGTGCGGTTTATTCGGTCGTTCCAGCCCGGGTGTTGCGCAAGCTGGGCATCAAGCCGCGCAAGACGCGAACCTTCATTCTTGCCGATGGGACGACTGTGAAGCGTTTCATAGGCCAAGCCCTATTTCGTTACAACGGGGAAGAGGGTGCTTCTCCAGTGATCTTCGGCGAGAAAGACGATAGCGTTCTTCTGGGTACCGTGTCGCTCGAGGCGTTGGGCCTCATCCTCGATCCCTTGAAGCGCCAACTGCGCCCCTTGCCCATGCTGCTCGCCCCGCAGCACCCCCGCTGATTTCCACCCGGTGAATCCCGAACACCGAATTCTGCGTCTCGGGGCCCGTCTCTCCGCGGTCTCCGCGATTGATCGTCTCCTTCTGGCTTCTGACTCCTGACTTCTACGCAATCCCCGCCACCTCAAACGCCTTCTTCATTGCCGCCGCTGTTGTGGCGCAGGCCGGCTCGAGGGGCAGAGCGCGCAGCGCCGCGTTGAACGGCTCCGCCTGGATAGGCCCGTCGTAGCCGATGCGGAGCAGCGCGTCGAGGAAGTTCTTCACCGGGATGACGCCGGTAGCTGCGGGCAGCTCGCGCGCCAGGTCCATTTGCTTGTCGAGCGGGAGGCCGGCCGGCGCATCATTCAGATCCACGGTGACCACGTCCTGGTTCCGGAGCGTCAACAGGTCTTCTTCGCTCTCCTCGGCGTTGAACCAGTGGTAGCTATCGAGCTGCACGCCCAGGTTATCCGTGCCGATGGCCACAATCAGTTCTTTCATTTCGCTGAGCGTGTGGATGAACGGGTGCCGGCCGCTTCTCCAGGACGTTCGCGGGGCCACATATTCGAGTCCCAACCGCTGCCCGTGATCCTTCAGGACCCGGGCGCAGGCTCGCAGCCGGCCGGCGTGGGTGCGGAAGTTCTGGAGGTAGGTCAGGTCATCGCTGAAGGACAGGATCCAGGTGCTCACCCGCGAGACTCCGGCCCGCTCCAGTACCTGGGCAGCGGCTGGCAGGTTCTTCAAGCCCTCGCTGAAGGTCTGCTCATCTCTGCGGAACTCCACCGGCAGGCCCGCCGAGCCGAACTTCAGGTTCTTGGCCTTCAAATCATCGAGCAGCTTCTTCAGTTCGCCGTCCGAGAGCTGTGAGAAATATCCCGGGTCCGGATCCACGCCTTCGAACCCGTACTTCACCGCCAGCTCCACCGATTGCTGAAAACTCGCCCTGAATCCAATCCGGCCCAGGCTCAGGACCGCATAGAACTGGCGCTTGGGAACCTCTGACGGCGCAGGGACAGTTGCGAAGGAAGAAATCGCGTGAAGTCCCAGCGCTCCCACTCCCGCCGCCGAGATGAATCGACGTCGGCTCAGCTTGTTTTCGCTCATGGCGCCTCCAATGTGATGTGCAGGTCGCCGCGGTCCTCCCGTCCCGCTCTGCGGGAGGACGGGACCGTGGGCTTTATCCTTCTTACGAACCTGCGACAAATTCGAAGAACGAATTCCCCGCGCTAGCGGTAAACGCCGGGTTCCGGCAGCTCCCGAATCCAGACGTTCCGGAAGCGCACCGGGTTATTGTGTTCCTGAAGCAGCAGCGGCAGCTTTTCCGGGTGCGGATGGTAGGGCGGACGCTGTTGGTGCTGTGTGGGGCCCGTGAGGGCGACGTGGTCTTGCACCAGGATGCCATTGTGCAAGGCGGTGACATAGGCGGGCCGCAGAAGCTTCCCGTTCCGGTCGAAGCGCGGCCCGTGGAAAATGATGTCGTAGGTTTGCCACTGGCCCGGGGGACGGCAGGCATTGACCAGCGGGGGATACTGACCGTAAATGGCCGCGGCCTCGCCGTCGGCATAGAGCTTATGCTGATACGAGTCGAAGATCTGAACCTCATAGAGCCCCATCAGGTAAACGCCGCTGTTCCCCCGGTCATACTCGCCGCCCTGCGGCGGGTTGGGCGTCGCCCACTCCACGTGCAGTTGGCAATCGCCGAAGGCTTGCCGGGTGTGGATGTCTCCCGCCTGCGGGACAACCTCGAGATAGCCGTTCTCGATCTTCCACTTTGCCGGTCCGCCATCCTTGGCCCGCCACGCAGTGAGATCCTTGCCGTCGAAAAGAACGGTGGCGTCTGAGGGCGGCTGACCGGCCTGCTCCGGCGTGCGGCCAGTGCCGGGCGTGATGACAGGCGGCTCCGGCCGATTCGGGTCGTGGACCTTCCACTCCTGCCCGGCGTCGGGAGCCGCGCAGACCTTCGCGCCGGCCGCAAGGATAGCCAGCAGCGCGGCCGAAGCTGCTACCAAGCTCCCGGCGGTCGTGATGGTTCTTCGCATGACGATCCTCCCTTCGCGCGGCTGCGGCAACCGCATGCTCAAAGCGGCCGTGCAGGCTCCCGCGCGCGCGGCGTGCATCCTGGTGGGAGCGGTATTCTCACCTCAGGCTGTTCTCCGGTCAAGAGGTGTGCGGGTAGCCACCGGACCGCGGGCTCTTTTGCGAACTCACGGTTACTTCAACGAAGGAATCAACCGCCGCTAGGGCTGATGTTTTTCCCGCCGGGGGCTTTTCTTTCGCCGGGCTTGACTACCGGTTGAACACAGGATAAGAGTCGCTCATCGATGATTGGGAGGTAGAAGCGATGGTCAGGTTCCTGTTGGTGCTGTTGCTCTCGGCTTCGTCGCTCTGGGCGCAGGACTATTCCAAGTTGCGCGTCATCGCGTTCGGGGCCCATCCAGACGACTGCGACGGGAGAGCGGGCGGGCTGGCGGCCAAGTACGCCGCAGCGGGGCACCTGGTGAAATTCGTCTCCGTCACCAATGGAGACGCCGGCCATCACGAACAGGGCGGAGGCGCCCTGGCCCGGCGCCGGCGTGCGGAAGCCATCGAGGCGGGACGCCGCATCGGCATCGAGTACCAAGTCCTCGACAACCACGACGGCGAACTACTTCCCACCCTGGAGGTGCGCCGCCAGATCATCCGCAAAATCCGCGAATGGCAGGCGGACATCGTGCTCGCCCCGCGGCCGAACGACTATCATCCCGACCACCGCTACACCGGAGTCCTGGTGCAGGACGCGGCGTATATGGTCACCGTGCCGAATGTGGTGAGCGATACCCCCGCGCTGCGCAAGAACCCCGTCTTCCTCTATTTCTCCGACAGCTTTCAGCGGCCCCAACTCTTCCGTGCCGATATCGTGGTGGCCATCGACGACGTGATGGACAAGAAGCTCGAGATGCTGGATGCCCACGTCTCGCAAATGTACGAGTGGTTGCCGTGGCTCACAGGACGGCTTGCGGAAGTACCGAAAGATCCTGCCGCCCGCAAGAAATGGCTTTTCGCGCAGCGTCCCAGCCGGGTGCCGCCCGAGTGGAAGCAGTCACTGGAGAAGTGGTACGGGGCGAAGGCCGCCACCGTCGAGCATGCCGAGGCGTTTGAAATCACGGAGTATGGGCGGCGTCCGGACGACGCCGAAATCCCCAAACTCTTTCCCTTCTTCCCCGCGCGCTAGGCCGGCGCGAGGTGGCTGGCCACGGTTTGCGCTTTTCGGGCTGTGGGTTTTTGCGTCGATCACGAACCCATGGTTAATCCAAACCGCGATTAACCGCGGCTACCTTGCCCACTCCTGAATCCTAGCTCCCAACTCCGGCTCTCCTCCCTGCTGTCTGCCTGCTACTGTCTACCGTCGTCCCCAAGGGGGTCGCCACGGTTGACGCTATTCCAACCGCGGGCTTTTCCATTCTGCGAATTTCTAATCCCTACTCTGCGAGTTCCCGGATCCAGATGTTGCGGTAGCGGACGGGGTGATTGTGGTCCTGGAGCAGCAGTGGCAACTTGGCCGGGTATACCTTATAAAGCGGGCGCTGTTTATGCGCCGTCGGGCCGGTTAGAGTGACGTGGTCCTGAACCAGCACCCCATTGTGCAGAACGGTGACGGTGGCGGGGCGCAGAACTTTGCCGGCTTGGTCGAAGCGCGGCCCGTGGAAGATGATGTCGTAGGTCTGCCACTGGCCTGGCGGGCGCATGGCGTTGACGAGCGGCGGGTACTGCCCGTAAACCGCCGCCGCATGCCCATCGGCGTAAGTCTTGTTCTGGTAAGAGTCCAGGACCTGGATCTCGTAAGTGCTCATCAGGTAGACGCCGCTGTTGCCGCGGTCCTGGTCCTCACCGTGTGGCGGATCGGGCGACGCCCACTCCACGTGCAGTTGACAGTCGCCGAAGGCTTGCCGGGTGTGGATGTCTCCGGTCTTCGCGACCACCTCGAAATAGCCGTTCTCAACCTGCCATTTCGCCGGCCCGCCTTTGGCGCCTTCCCAATGGGAGAGGTCCTTGCCGTCGAACAGGACGATGGCGTCGGAAGGCGGCCGACCCGGTCGGTCCTGCGTGCTGGCCTCGCCGGGGGTGATGATGGGCGGTTGCGGTCGGTTCATGTCGTGGATCTTCCATTCTTGCTCGGCCTTGGCAACGGCATACGAGCTCGTGACTGTTGCGACGATAGCGATGAAAACCGCGGAGGCAGCCAAAAGGCTCCCGGCGGTCACGATGAGTCTGCGCATAGTGATTCTCCTCTCGATGAAGCGCTTCGCCACGGCGTCGAAGCGAAGCGGCGGGGGATTAACTCCCCCATTGTGACGGCGGTCTCTGACCGCCGGTCTCATACCTAGTCAAAGTGCACGCTATTCTCACCCGAGGTTTCACCCCGGTCAAGACATCCCCATGCGTTGAACAACAGATTCAGCGGATAGAGACGGGGAGCCCCATCCAAACCGCAGGTTCTCACCGTTCCAGAACCCAGGATGAATCGAAAGGAATTTCGATGCTGGTTATCGTCGCCTTTGTGTCTTGTTGTCTTGGGGTGAAAACGTGGCCTTTGTCGTGCCCGAGTCCCGAGCCCCTAATCCCTAACTAATACAAACGCACTAAGTTATGTTACCACAGGATTCTTGTAGCGCCGCCATCCTGGCGGCCAAGGCCGGCTAGAAGCCGGCGCTACGAAGGAAGCTGTCACTTCAGTTTGTGCGTTTGTATTAGTTCGCGTGAACCCGGAGGACCGCCGAGCCGCGGATGGCATCATTTTTCAAAGCGTTGAGGGCGCGGTTGGCATCCTTCAACGGGAAGCTCTCGACCTCGGTGCAGATGGGGATTTCCGCCGCGAGGCGCAGGAAGTCCTCGCCGTCCTGGCGCGTGTTGTTGGCCACGCTGCGGACCACGCGCTCGTGGTACAGCAGGCTGTACTCCAGAGGCGGGATGGGGCTCATGTGGATGCCGGCGAGTGCCAGTGTTCCGCCCTTCTTGAGGGCCTTCAAAGCCACCGGCACCAGTTCCCCGGCGGGGGCAAAAATAATGGCGCTGTCCAGCTTGACGGGAGGCTCGGCCGCCGCGCCACCAGCCCACACGGCCCCGAGTTCCAGGGCCAGCCGCTGGTGCCGCTCGTCCCGGGTGGAGGCGTAGACCTCCACGTTCCAATGACGCGCCACCTGGATGGCCACATGCGCTGCCGCCCCGAACCCGTAGAATCCCAGTCGGCCGCCCGGCGCGATTCCAGAAAGCCGGAGTGAGCGAAAACCGATAATCCCCGCGCACAGCAACGGCGCCGCCTGCTCGTCAGGGAAAGTCTCCGGGATCGAGTAAACGAATCCCTCCGGGGCAAGGGCATACTCCGCGTAGCCTCCGTCGACCACGTAGCCGGTGAAGGCGGGATTCTCGCAAAGATTCTCCTTTCCCGCGCGGCAATACTCGCACACCCCGCAAGTGCGATGCAGCCAGGGAATGCCCACGCGCGCGCCTATCTGAAGTCGCTTCACGCCCTGGCCGACCTTCTCGACCACACCCACTGCCTGATGCCCGGGGATGAGGGGCGATTTGCGCGGTGGCAACTCGCCTTCCACCACGTGCAGGTCCGTACGACAGACGCCGCAGGCCTGCACGCGCACCAGCACCTGGTCGCCGCGGGGCTCCGGGTCCGGCGCGTCGGTAAAAACCAGCGGAGCGGTCTCCACGGGCGCGGGTGAATGCAGTAGGCACGCCTTCATCTTCTACTCCCCAGAAATTCTATCCTCCCACGCTCGTCATTGTTCCACCTCGCCCCCAGGGCGCGCAAGCCGTGGCAGCGAGCGCAGAGTTATTCTTCAATCTTGTTTGATCTTGAATTCTTTGTGTCCTGGCGTCTTGGTGGTAAGTTTGTTCGTCTTCGGGAGGCGTGCTTATCCTGCCCGCTCGCACAACATCACGCGGTCCTGGTTATCCACTTCCCGCAGGCGCACCTCGATGACTTCGTCCTGTGACGTTGGCACCACCCTGCCCACGTAATCCGCCTGGATGGGAAGTTCTCGCTGGCCGCGGTCAATGAGCACGCACAGCTCCACGCGGCCGGGCCGCCCGTGGTCCACCAGGGCGTCCAGGGCTGCGCGCGTGCTCCGGCCGGTATAAAGGACGTCATCGACCAGGATCACGGTCTTGCCTTGCACGGAATACCGCGAAGGCGCCTGCTGCACGACGGGTTTCGGCTCCTCTGGGGAGAGGTCGTCCCGGTAAAACGTGATGTCGAGAGTTTCCACCAGGGGCGTGGTCTTCTCGATTTCCGCCATCTTCTTGGCCAGGCGCTCGGCCAGGGGAACCCCACGCCGGCGAATCCCCACCAGCACCACGCCCTCCAGGCCGTTGTTGCGCTCCAGAATTTCATGCGCCAGACGCACCAGCGTGCGGTCAATCTCCGAGGCCGACATCAATTGCGATTTCTCCCGCCCCGGCGCCGCCTCGCCACTGGCCTTCGTGGACCCAGGATTCTTCATAGCGATACTCTCGCGCAGAATTATAGCATTGTTAGCTTTTACCCTTTGTCCTTCGCCGCAATTTTGCGTTTGTATCCTTCACGTTTGATTTTTGCCTTTTGCCCTTTGCCTTTTGACTTGCACTTGCTGATACGCTCTGCGCAATTGCCGAACGTAACGGTCCGCTTCTCGTGTGGGCTTGGGGATGCGAAACCCGTCCAGGCACTGCTTGACCAGTGTGACGGCCGATTCCAGGCCGACGCGATGCCCTGTGGTCACGTAGATGGGCTTCACGTGCTCGCGGGTTCGTAACACCATGCCCACGCGCTCGCCGTCGAGCATTAGCGGTGTTGTCGCCCCGGCCCTGACGCCGGGCTCCTCGTGCTCGCCCACCAAAAGCGACTTCGCGCACCCGATCGTCGGCTTATCGAAGATCACCCCGAGGTGGCAGGCAATCCCGAACCGGCGCGGATGCGCCCGGCCATGCCCGTCGATCAGGATCAAGTCCGGTTGGGTGCGCAGCCGCGCGAAAGCGGCGATCAACACCGGGCTTTCGCGAAAGGAAAGCAGCCCCGGCACATAAGGAAATCGCAGTTTCCGCCGAGTCATCCGGCGTTCCACTTCCTCAAACTCCGGGAAGCGATAGACGATGACGCCGGCAAAAGCCATCCCGGTTTCAGGATCAAACGCCAGGTCCGCTCCCGCTACATACCGGATGTCCTCAAAACGATCTTCGAGCACCACGCGCCCGCGCAACGCTTCTTGGAGGCGCATTGCCTCGCGCGGCGTCAGGTCCCAGCAGGTTTGCATTTTAGGGTTCATCGCGGATTCTCATTCTATCTCTGTGCCTGCGCCTATCGGGTCAGGCATTTTCGTGCCTTTCGTTTTTTCACCCCTTCACCACTGTGCCTCTGTGTCTCTGTGGCCAATTCGAAACGGACATTTTGTGCTAGACTGTTCGGTTTAAATCTCGAATCAATTCTGAGCGTTAAGGACAAATGCCGCAAACAGTGTCCAGTCCCAAGGTCTATGACGTGATCATTGTAGGTTCCGGAGCGGGTGGGGGCGTGGCTGCTTATGTTCTTGCCAAGGCCGGCGCCAAGTGCCTGATGCTCGAAGCTGGGAGTTGGTACGACACAGCCAAGGATTCCACAATGTTCGAGTGGAACTACGACGCGCCCCACCGTGGCGCCGCCACTCCGGAGAAACCTTTTGGCTATTTCGGCGCCACGGTGGGTGGCTGGCAAGTGGAGGGCGAGCCCTACACTACCGCTCCCGGCAACGAGTGGTTCTGGCGGCGTTCGCGCATGTTGGGCGGTCGTACCAACCACTGGGGACGCATCTCTTTGCGCATGGGTCCTTATGACTTCAAGCCTTACAGCCGCGATGGCAAAGGCTTCGATTGGCCCGTCGCCTACGACGACCTGGCGCCTTACTACGACAAGACCGAAGAATTGATTGGAGTGTTTGGGTCGGCCGAAAACCTGGAGAACACTCCCGACGGCAAGTTTATGCCACCTCCCAAACCGCGCTGTTACGAACTGGTGATTCAGAAAGCCTGCCAGAAGCTGCGCATCCCCTGCATTCCGTCGCGTCTGTCGATCATCACGCGTCCCTTGAATGGCCGGCCCGCCTGCCATTACTGCGGGCAATGCGGGCGAGGCTGCGCCACCGGCTCCAATTTCTCTTCTCCGACTGTGCTGATTCCGTCCGCGCAGGCCACCGGAAACCTGGAGATCCGCTGTGACGCCATGGTTCGAGAAGTCCTGATGGACTCGAACGGCCGCGCCAGCGGCGTTTCTTACATCGACAAGAAAACTCGCAAGGAGATTCAGGTGCGCGGCAAGATCGTGGTGCTGGCGGCCAGCGCCTGCGAGACGGCGCGCCTGCTGCTCAATTCCCGCAGCCGGCAATTCCCCAACGGGCTGGCCAACTCCTCGGGCCTGGTGGGTAAATACCTGATGGACACCGTGGGGTCGGAGGTGAGCGGTTTCCTGCCCATCCTCATGGACCTCCCTCCCCACAACGAGGACGGGGTGGGAGGCATGCACCTCTACATGCCCTGGTGGAATTACGAAAAACAACTCCGGAACGAGCTGCCCTTCGCGCGCGGTTATCACATCGAGTTTGGCGGCGGCCGCGGCATGCCCGGCCCCAGCGTGGGTTATGGAACCGAGCGATTTCTGGGCGGTGGCTACGGCTTGGAACTGAAACGCGGATGTCGGAAGCTCTACGGCGCTTTCGTGGGCTTCGTCGGCCGCGGGGAAATGATTCCCAACTCAAACAGCTACTGCGAAATCGACAAGGACGTGGTTGACCAGTGGGGCATCCCCATCCTCAAGTTCCACTTCAAGTGGAGCGACGAGGAGCTCTACCAGGCCCGACACATGCAGCAGACCTTCCAGGAAATCATTCGCACCGCCGGCGGCGAAGTCATCGAGTCCTCGGGACCGGAGGCGCAGTGGGGCATTTCCAAAGGCGGCGAGATCATCCACGAGGTGGGCACGACTAGGATGGGAGATGACCGCAGGACTTCGGTGCTCAATCCCTACTCCCAGGCCTGGGACTGCAAGAACCTGTTCGTCACGGATGGCGGGCCTTTCGTGAGCAATGCCGATAAGAATCCCACGCTCTCCATCATGGCCTTGGCCTGGCGCACCTCCGAATACATCGCCGGCCAGGTCAAAGAGAAGTCCTTGTAGCGCAGCGTTGTTTTCTAACTCTGCGGCTCTTGTGTGGCGCATGATCCGCACTTCAACCCGCCGCGGGCGGGCGGCTTTTCGCGCTGCGATTTTCGAATTTCCAGATTCGTCTTCTTGACTTTCAACTTTCGACTGTCGTCTTTCTTCGATAGCCGAGGTCACTATGGCCAAGAATACCAATCCCGAGTCCCTAGTCCCGAGCCCCGAGCCCCGCGGCTTTGTCAAACGCCGCGACATGCTCAGGGCGATTACCGCCGTCCCGGCTGCGGCCTTGATCCCGCTCAGCACCATCCGTGCGGCGGAAGGCATGGTGATGCCAACTCCCTCGCCACGTCCCTCGCCCGCGGCGGCGCAGGCTGTGAGCACCTACAAGCGCCAGGCCCTGAACGACCACGAGTGGAAGACTATCCAGGTCCTCAGCGATCTCATCATCCCCGCCGACGACCGCAGTGGCAGCGCCACCCAGGCGGGCGTGCCGGAGTTCATGGACGACTGGCTCGCCTTCAAAGGCGGCAAACTTCTCGCCGAGATTCGCGGGGGGCTTACCTGGCTGGACATGGAATGCAATCGGCTCTTCCGCCACGACTTCCTGGATTGCTCAGCGGCACAGCAGAAAGAGGTATTGGACCGCATCGCCTATCCCAGGACGGCGGCTCCCGAGGACGCCAATGCCGTCGCCTTCTTCAACGAGCTACGCAGTTTGGTGGTCAGTGGCTTCTTCTCGAGCAAGATGGGCATCCAGGACTTGCCCTATCTGGGGAACACCATGGTGGCCGACTGGCAAGGCTGCCCTCCCGAGGTCCTCGCCAAGCTCGGCTTGAAGCCCGACGGCTCCAAGTCCTGATGTGGCGCCGGCCTCTGCCCACCGGCCCTTGTAGGGCAGACCCGCTTTTTGGGTCTGCGGCCCTTCGCACGTGGCCTCGTAGGGGCGAACCTCGCCTTCGCCCCTGTCGAGGCGAGGCTGCCGGAAAGCCACGACAGTACGCCTCGCCTCACGAGTTTCGAGTTTCGTCCTTTCGATTTCCTTCCAGACGTCTCCAAATATTTCCAGAATCGCGCGAAAAAATGATATAGGCTATGCCCCAGCGGGACGCCATGAAGCACCTCAACTTCGAATTCAAAGCACGACTGAAGGATGAGCAGCGCGTCCGCGCCATGCTCAAAACGCTGCAGGCGCGGTTTGTGGGAACGGACCACCAGGTGGACACCTACTTCCGTGCGCCCGCGGGGCGACTCAAGGTGCGTGAGGGACGTATTGAAAATGCCCTGATCTTTTACAAGCGCTCGAATGCCCGACGCGCCCGGCGCGCGCAAATCGACATGATGCTGCTTCCTCGCCGGAACTCCGTGAGAGCCATCCTTTCTAGCGCGCTCGGAGTTCTAGCGGTCGTCGACAAGCGTCGTGAGATCTACTTTGCCGGCAATGTGAAGATCCACCTCGACCGCGTTCGAGGGCTGGGCAAGTTTCTGGAGGTGGAGGCCATCTCCCGCGCCGGGGACCTTAAGAAAATCCGCGCCCAGGCGCGCAAATTTCAAAAGCTGCTCGGCATCACCTCAAAAGACATCGTCCCCGAATCCTATGCCGACCTGGTGCTTCAAAAACACAGGTTATAGGTGCCAGGTGTCAGGTGCCGGACAGAGTCATAGTCCCCGTACCTGATACCGGAAAGCCGACGCCGGAAGCCTGTTTTGGCCTGTTGACCCGCCCGCTTGATTCTTTTAGTTTTGATAGGCCCAGCGTTCGGCTTCCGTACCGGCGCTCGATGAGTGCCGCGTTCTTGCGGCGCAAGGTTCGTGGCTGGCGCAGACTTCCAGGTCTGCGGTGGGTTCGGAGGGACGAATCATGTGTTCGCCCTGTCTTCCGAATTTGGCCTTTGCTTCTTCAACTTTCGACTGTCGACTCTTCTCAACTCCCGGCACTTGGAGAATCCATGTCTACCCAACCGCTCCCGGAGAATTCGCTTCAGCGTATCTGGCGAGAAATCTTCACTCGGGAAGAGGCTTCGCTTCGCAATCTGGCCCGCACCGTCGGCGTTAAGCCCTCGACCCTGGAGGGCAAGATCCGCCAGCTCCAGAAGAAGGGCTTGCTGGCTTTCCGCGACGGGCGCGCGAAGGTTGCGGTCAACCCTGCCCGCGGATACGTTGTCGGCATCGACCTGGGCGGAAGCCATCTGCATTTTGCCCTGGCGGATTTCTGTGGCGAAATCGCGAAGGACGCGACGATCAAAATCCGGCCGGAGGACGGCCCCCAGAAACTGATTGCGCAGATCAAAGAAGGAATCCACAGTCTGCTCGCCGAGGCCGGCAAGCGCCGGTTGCTCGCCATCGCCATCGGCGTGCCCAGCGCCGTGGACGCGGAGCGCGGCGTGGTGGCTTGGGCCAACAATCTTCCGGGATGGACTAATATCCACCTGGGCCACGAACTGGAAAAAGAGTTTCGCGTGCCGGTCTTCATGGAAAACGACGCCAACATGGCGGCCATCGGCGAGCACTGGCGGGGCGTCGCCCGCGGCGTGGACAACTTCGTCTTCATCGCCCTGGGCACGGGAATCGGCTCCGGAGTTTTTGTTGACGGGAAACTCTATCGCGGCCGCACCGGCTGGGCGGGCGAGCTCTTCCGGATGAACATCGAGTGGCAACGCTGGGAGGAGGATTTCGGCGACTCCGGCTACCTCGAGAGTTACGTCTCCGGCATGGGTATTGCCGCCGAGGGACGCAAACTGATCGGCCCCTCGGCCCAGGGCGCGCCTTCCGGCCTCGCCCAGGAACGTGACGCCTTCTGGGTCTTCGAATCTTTCCGCCAGGGGAACCCGCAAGCCCGGGCCGTTCTGGAAAAGCTTTTCATCATGCTGGGCGTGGGCGTGGCGAACGTCGTGGCCATCCTCGACCCCGACCTGATCGTCTTTGGAGGGGGCGTGGCCAAGGGAGCTCCGCAATTCATGTTGGATACCCTCGACAAAGTCGTCCGCCGCATCCAGAAGGAAATCGTTCCGCCCTTCAAGCTCAGCGCGCTGGAAGACAAAGCCCAGACCTTCGGAGCCATTTATGCGGCGCTGACTGTGGCCCGCCAAGCCATCACCCGCCGTCTGTAGCGCCGGCTTCCAGCCGGCATCGTAGCAGCGGGTTTATGCCGCCGCCTGTAGCGGCGGTCTGCGACCGCCGACTCAGAACGAGGCGCCTGTCCCGATGGAGCCGGGAAGGCAGGGTGCTGTGCCCCGAGCTCAATTCATCGCCCGGTTGCGATCTCAGGCAGGCTCGTGCGGGCGCCCTTTGAGGAAAGGCAATGCGCCCAATAGAAGAGCTGCCCCGGGGACGACACCCCAACCCAACAAATAGATCAGAAGCGCAGGGAGTTTCACATTCAGGGGCACTTGCCGATCTACGAACAGGGCAACAAGGAAACTCAGCAACATAAGTGTTACTAAGGAGGCGGCGGGAAAGAGTCCCGCAACGACGCGTCCCCAGACGCCCCCGCCGGCACGGCGCGAACCATAGGCGCCGATTGCCCCCGCGACCGGAAGCAAGAGATACCAGGGCCAGTAGAAAACCATCACAGGACTCTGGCCCCGCCAGATAAAGTGCGGCGCCGGCCCGATGCGTTGAAGTACGGTAAGCAGGCTCCAGCAAAGCAGGGACGAGAGTAGTGCAGGCACCCAGAGACTCTTAATGCGTTGGTTCATGTCCTCCTCCCCTTGCTCCACATGATAGATTTGCTGGCGGAGCCCGGCCCAATCGGAAACTTCCTTAAGCGTCAGTCCAACAGCTTCCTCTGCAGCGACGCCACGCTCGATCCATCCCGCATAGACATCGTCGAGATGCCCGGCGAGTTCGACAAGGATTTCTTCTTCACGACCAGGAGCCAAGCCTAAAGAGTCCAATCGTTGCCTTACGAGTTCGATCCACTCAGGCATGTACCACTCCCGCCAGGCGGTGTAAGGCCTGGAAGAACTGTCCCCATTCCTCGCGTAGCGGCGCAAGCTGCTTTTTCCCCGCAGGGGTCAGGCGGTAGAAACGGCGACGCCTGCCGCCCCGGCTCAGCTGCCAGTTTCCCTTCACCCAGGCGCGCTTTTCGAGTCGATAGAGCAAGGGATAGAGCGAGGCCAGATTGAATCGCAACACGCCGCCCGTCCGGGATTCGATGCGCTTGGCGATTTCGTAGCCGTGGAGCGGCTCTTCCGCGAGCACAGCGAGGATCGCCAGCTCACCGCTGCCTCTTTTGATTTGAGAGTTAATGGCAACCACAAGGTCTCCCATATATAGGAATCCTATTGTACAAAAAATCCCCTGTCAAGCGAATTCCGCAAGCCCCTGGGGGAGGTCGGGATGTGCTGCCACATGAAGCCCCCTGTGACTGCGGGATGGGGCCCGCTGGAAATCCGCTCGTGGCCGATCGTAGGTGCTAGCGGAAAGCAGTCCGGATCTCACGGTAGGCTTTGGGGGCGCAGAACTCAACCAGATTGCCTCATTGATAAAACATATACGAAGTAATATGAAAATGTGATGGCCCGGCCTTGAAAGGCGGGTGGTATATCCGCTAACGTAGAATGTTCGTCGGGGCTTAGCGGCGGTCGGGTCAACTCCTCGATCCATCACCTCATGACACAAGGGGCACAAGCTCGCTCAGGGGGCAGCAGAGTTCTCCTCGTCGTCACCCTCATTCTGGTCGTTAACAGCGCCTACTTGGCCGCTTTCGGCGACCCGAATCTCTTTTACATTTCCAACGCATTACTCCATCCCTTGTTGGGGATTGTGGCAGCGATTCTTTTCTCTGCATTCATCATCCGTCACCGAGACCTTTTCGCCGGCGGGGCAGCGAAGAGTTCCCTGGCGGTCCTCGGCCTGGCGGCGGTATACGGGATTTACCTTGCCACAGTCGGCATGACTCGGCCGCACAGCGTGGCGCTGTACGCGCATGTGGGGGCGGGGATTGTGGGGCTTTTCCTGCTGTTTCTACACCTGCGCGCTCGGTTGGGGGCGATTCACGAATCGCCCTTACACCACCGGCAGGCTTGGCATCTGAGCCTTGGCGGGATGGTTGTTTCCGTGGCTTTTTATGGCCTCGCGGTGCTTTACCACAGGCTCTACCCAAACCCGCAATACACCATTCAGAATCCCTCCACGCCGCCCTTGAACATGCAGGAAGAGGGCGGAGGCCGGAACAGCCTGGCGTTCCCCAGCTCGGCTACCACGGCGAATGGCAAGACCATCCCTTCGGAGTTTTTCATGAATTCTGAATCCTGCAAGGAATGCCACGCGGATATTTACAAGCAGTGGCAGAGCTCGATGCACCACATGGCGTCCTTCAACAACCAGTGGTATCGCAAATCCATTGAGTACATGCAGGACACGATCGGCGTCAAGCCGTCGCTCTGGTGCGGCGGCTGCCACGACCATGCGCTGGTCTTTGCCGGGAAGATGCAGAAGCAGCCGGCCCGCGAGATCGTGCACGCGCCGGAGGCTCAGGCGGGGCTGGGCTGCACCTCCTGTCATGCCATCGTGCAGGTGAAGAGCACCATGGGTCAGGGAGGATTTGTTATCGCATACCCCGCACTCGATCGACTGGCTTCCAGCAAGAACCCGGTGCTGCACTGGCTGCACAACTATGCGGTGAAGCTCAATCCCAAATCCCACCGCAACGTCTTCCTGAAACCGTTTCACAAGCAGCCCACGCTTACTCCCGAATTCTGCTCCGCCTGCCACAAGGTTCACCTGGACGTTCCCGTGAACAACTACCGCTGGATTCGCGGCTTCAACGACTACGACAACTGGCAGGCGAGCGGCGTCTCCGGGCAGGGCGCCCGCTCGTTTTATTACCCCCCGAAGGCTTCCCAGTGCGCGGACTGCCACATGCCGCTCGAGCCCTCGAAGGATTTTGGCAACATCAACGGGTTTGTGCATTCCCACCGCTTTGCCGCCGCCAACACCGCCGTTCCCACCTCCTACGGCGACCAGGAGCAGGTTCAGCGCGTCGAGCAATTTCTCAAGGGCGCTTTGAGCGTCGATATCTTTGCCCTCGCGGAAGAGCCGCAGGGAGAAATGCCCGGCGTGGGACCCACCGGGCCGGCGGGTGAAGGGCCGCAACTCTCCAGTTCCTTTGCGGTGGGTGAGGAATCTTCTGCGGGGATGGCAGCGCCCGGAGCCGGCGTCATCCAGACCGCCAAGCTCATGGCCCCCATCAATCGCGGCGCAGCGCGGGTCCGGCGCGGCGACACGGTGCGCGTGGAAGTTGTGGTTCGCACCCGCAAACTCGGCCACTTCTTTCCGGGCGGCACCGTGGACGCCTTCGACTGCTGGTTGGAACTCCGGGCTCACGACGGCAAAGGCCGAGTGATCTTCTGGAGCGGCAAAGCTGAGGACAACGGCCACGGGCCAGTCGAGCCCGGCGCGCATTTCTATCGTTCGCTCCAGCTCGACGCCCACGGCAATCCCATCAACAAGCGCAACGCCTGGTCCACTCGCGCCACCATGTATGCCCGCTTGATTCCCCCCGGCGCCGCGGACACGGCCCACTTCCGCTTGAAAGTTCCCGAAGACTGCGGGGATGCCATCACGCTTACGGCGAAACTGAATTACCGCAAGTTCGCCTGGTGGAATACCCAGTGGGCTTTTGCGGGCGTGCGCGACCCGGCCCAGCCGGCCCAGGCGGTGACGAAAGATTACGATGATACCCACTGGGTCTTCACGGGCGACCAGTCGAAGGTTTCCGCCAATCCCAAGCAGATCCCCGACGTGCCAACCGTAGTCATCGCCGAAAGCACGGCGACGGTTCCCGTGGTGGCGAAAACCGCTCCGCCCTTAGCCGAGACTCTGAAACTGGAACCCGACGACCGCGAGCGCTGGAACGATTACGGGATCGGCCTGCTCTTGCAGGGTGACTTGAAGGGCGCAGAGCGCGCCTTCGAAACCGTTAGCCAGCTCGACCCAAAGTATGCCGACGGCTGGGTGAACATTGCCCGCGCGCGCGTTCAAGAAGGAAACACTGACGCCGCCAAGCCCGTCTTACAGCGCGCCCTGGAGCTGAATCCCCGGCTCGCCAGCGCCCATTACTTCCTGGGCCTGGCCCTAAAAGCGGACGGGAAATATGCGGAGGCCTACGAGCAGTTCGCGCAGGCTGCCGCGCTTTATCCCCGCGACCGCGTGGTGAGGAACCAGATGGGACGCATGCTTTTCCTCCAGCGCAAGTTTCGAGAAGCCGTCGCCGAACTCGCAAAGTCCCTCGCCGTGGACCCCGAGGATCTCGAGGCGCATTACAACCTGATGCTCTGTTACCGCGGCCTCGGCGACGACGCCCAGGCCGCGCGCGAAGAGAAACTCTATTTGCGTTTCAAAGCGGATGAGGCTTCGCGCGCCATCACCGGTCCCTACAAGCTGACTCATCCCGAAGATAACAACGAAGCGCAGCCCATCCACGAGCACGTTTCGGTGGCGCTGGAAAAAACAGTAGGCAGAAAGCAGTATGCAGAAAGCAGGGTAGCGCCGCACTTTAGGGCGGCATCTGTAGCGGCGCTCTACCTGTCCCGACCTTATCGGGATGAGCGCCGTTCACCCGTGGCTGGCGCAGACCTTCTCAGTGGCTGTCTCATAACTCGCAAAATCGCGGTTTTTCGAACGAATAATCAATCATCTACACTGTGCAAAACTCAAGAATACCTAGTTTTGAGACAACCTCTTCTCAGGTCTGCGGCTCGCAGTGGAAGCGTCCCCGGGCGGCCGACCGCGGCACCGGTGCTCGGCGCCTGCCCGCCTGGGCGGGAGTGCCGATTGCGTGACGGCCGTCGGAGACCGCCGGCACAGAGTCCTCTCCTGGGAGGCGCGACCCGGTGAAGAGAACCTGTCCCAGTTCCTCGGTGTGGCGATATCGCCGCAGCCTTAGCATGGCGCTGGCGATCATTGTCGGAATCGCTGTCCTCTGGGCGGGTCTGAGACCCGCCCATACTGCGGCGGCGAGCGGCGCAAAGGCGGCGCCCGCAACCGCATCGTGGCCATCCGTCCGCTTCGAGGACATTACTCGCCAGGCGGGCGTCCAGTTCCTTCACAACACCGGAGCCTTCGGCAAGAAATATTTGCCGGAAACCATGGGGCCGGGCTGCGCTTTCATCGATTACGATAACGACGGGGACCCCGATATCCTTCTGGTGAACGGGAAGGATTTTCCCGGCCACAAGACCCGGCGTTCGACGCTCAAGCTTTATCACAACAACGGCAACGGAACGTTCACGGATGTGACGGCGCGAGCGGGTCTCGACATCGAGATCTACGGCATGGGCGTGGCCGTCGGCGACTACGATAACGACGGCTGGGACGATCTCTATATCACCGGCCTGGGCGAAGCGCGCCTCTTCCACAACGAGCACAATGGCACGTTCAAGGACGTAACCAAAACCGCAGGCGTGAACTGTACGGGTTTCGGCGCGAGCGCTGCCTGGGTGGATTATGACAAGGATGGTAAACTCGACTTATTTGTTGCCAACTATGTGAAATGGTCCGAGAAGGACGACCTCTACTGCACCCTCGACGGCCGCCACAAGTCCTACTGCACGCCGGAAGCTTACAAGGGCGACACCTCCCGCCTCTTTCGCAACCTCGGCAACGGCCGCTTCGAAGACGTCACCCAGAAGGCGGGAATCTACGACCCCACGAGTAAATCTCTGGGCGTGGCGGTGATTGACTACGACCTGGACGGCTGGCCCGACCTCGCCGTCTCGAATGACACGCAACCTAACAAACTCTACCGCAACAACCGCAACGGGACTTTTGCCGAACAGGCCGTGCAGGCTGGCATCGCCTTCAGCGAGGACGGCATTGCGCGCGGCGCCATGGGCATCGACGAAGGTGACTTCGACCGCTCCGGCTTCCCGAGCCTCGCTATTGGCAACTTCTCGAACCAAATGATCGGGCTCTATCACAACGAGGGGAACCGCTTCTTTATCGATATCGCGCCTTCCTCGAGCGTCGGCCGCGCCAGCTTGCTCTCGCTCTCCTTTGGTCTCTTCTTCTTTGACTACGACCTGGACGGCCTCGAAGACCTGTTTGTCGCTAACGGCCACATCGAGCCGGACATCAATCGTCTTCAGCCCCAGGTCGCTTACAATCAGCTTCCGCTGGTGTTCCACAACGAGGGCCACGACCGGTTCCAGGAAGTCGGCAAGCAGATGGGCTTCACGCGCAAGCTCGTGGCGCGCGGCGCCGCCTACGCCGATATCGACAACGACGGCGCCCCCGACGTCCTGCTGGCCAGCAACGGCGGGCCGGCCTATCTGTTCCGTAACGTCGGCGGGAGCCAGAACAACGCCCTCCGCATCAAGACCGTGGGGACACGCTCAAACCGCGACGGTATCGGCGCCGAGGTCCGCGTGCGCTCAGGCAGTGGAGTGAATTGGCAGACCGTTCACTCCGGCTCGAGCTACTGCTCGCAGAGCGAACTCACTTTGACTTTTGGTTTGGGAAGAGCAACGCAAGCCGACAGCGTGGAAATTACCTGGCCGAGCGGCCAGCACGATACCCCCAAGAACCTCAAAGCCAACGCCACCTACACCATCGAAGAAGGCGGAAGGATCCTCGCCACCCGACCTTTTAGGAGATAGGGGAGGGCCTTCGTGGCCCTCCCGCGGTTCCTTTCCGGGAGCACGATAAGGTGCTCCCCTACCAGAAAAAGCCAACGCCGCAGACTCGCCCTCGCTGATGCAGCCGGGCAACGAGGGAACGACGGCCGTGTATCCTCCCTCTTCGCGCGGTTCCAGCACGACCTTGATTTTCATCTTGTAATTATCTTCTTATCTCGGTTCCCCGATTACGACTGATTGTATCCGCTCAGACTAAGGATGTATATCTGACGCCCGGCCATGTCTCTCGAAAAGGCTATTCATGAATCGCCTTACTCTGCGAGCGTCACATTTTCCGCGATGCGGAACTTGCCCGGGTCGAGGCCGGCGCGCAGGGCCAGGTCGTGGGCCAGGAGTTGGATGAAGACGCTGTCCAGCAGCGTGCCCAGGCCCAGGCGGAGGGGCTCCACCTGAACGAGGCGGACATTGGTGAGGTCAGGGAAGGGCAGGTCGGTGAGCAGCAGGACCCGTCCGCCATGCGCGCGGATATCCTCCGCCAGGTTCAGCAAGAGCTTCGCGGTTTTTCCCTGGCGAGCGAAGATAACGTAGCGGTGAGCGGGATTGATGATCTCAATGGGGCCGTGGCGGAACTGTGCGGCGCTGATGGGCTCCGCGCCCAGCCGGTCAACCTCCTTGAACATCAGCGCGCCCTGATAGGCGGACGCGAGGTCAGCCCCGCGGGACATGAGCGCCACATAGGGTGGGGCGTTGAAGAACTCCACGGTGGGCGGCACGAGCACCTCGTGGCGGTCGAGCATCCTCTCCTGGGCCTCGATGGCATGGATCAGTGCCTGGGTGAGGGGCCGGGTGGGTTTGCGCGCTATCGCCAGCGCCAGATACATCAGCACCACCACGCAGCACGTGTAAGTCTTGGTGCTGACGCTGGTCTGCCGGCCGGCCATCATGGGCAGCAGCAGCTTGCCCCGCCGCGCCAGGCGGCTCGCCTCGACGTTCGTCACCGTCACCACGCTAACTTTTTCGGGCAGGGCATCGAGCAGCTTGGTGATTTCCACCGTTTCGCCGGACTGCGAGATCGCCACCAGGAGGGTGTCGTGCCCCAGGAATTTCATGTGGTGGTGAAGCAGTTCGGCGGTTTCCCAGACAACTGCCCGAATCCCCAGCGCCGTGAGGTAGGCCTGCGCCGGGTAGGCCGCAAACAACGACGAGCCCATCCCGGTGAACACCACGGTGGGCGGCCAATGCCCCACCAGTTTCCGCAGCGCCGGGGCGGGAATGGCCCCCGGGCTGGTGTAATACTTCCGCAGGCCGGACAGTGCCGCGGGCTGCTGAGCAATCTCTTCCAGGAGAGTGGTCATGGTCAAGTGTCGTGGAGTCGCGGTCTACCTCTTCCCACTCTTCAGGGTGACCGCCCTCCCCCCGCAACCGGCGCAGTGAGCCGCTCCGAACTCACCGGCCTCGTTCTACAGTCACTCGGGGAATTCTAGCACTTTCTCTTGCGGCCTCCGAAAAACTTCGCGGTAATTGAACTTGGAATTCAATTCGATTCCAGGCTACCATGTCAATTCCTGACCCGGACCCGCCCTATCCCCTGTGGAGGTGTCTCCCTGCCATGAAGTCTATCCGCCGGTTTGCCCTGCCCGCTCTCATCTTCTACGTCACATTCCTGGACGGAACTGCCCTTGCCGAAGACCATGTTTACAAAGTTATCGGCACTCCCAACAATCAGTTCAAGGTGGTGAACACCTATCCCGAATACTGGGTGGATGGCAAGCCCTTCTGCGAGTACGCCGCCTCGTTTTTCTATCATCGCATTCCCCGCGACCGCTGGGCGGAAGAACTGTTGCGCCTCAGGAAGATGGGGGTCAACACCATCGACCTTTATCCGTTTTGGAACTGGCACGAGCCGGAGGAAGGCTTCCTGGACTTTGACGGTCACACCAACCCGCGCCGCGACCTCAAGTTCCTGATCAAGCTCCTCGACTCGATTGGTTTCAAGATAACCGTCCGGCCGGGACCTTACTACACCAGCGAGTGGCGGAACGGCGGCTATCCGGACTGGCTGCTGCGCCGCTCCGAATACCGCATGTCCGAGCAAGCCATCCTGGAGGGCCGCTATCCTCGCTGGTCCGCCCTGCAATACGACAAGTCGGAGGAAGCGGCTACTGAGTGGCTGAAGAATGAAACGCACCTCAAGTACACGCGCAAGTGGTACCACGACGTCCTGGCGCTCGTAAACCCCTTGCTGGCCGAAAAAGGCGGGCCGGTGATTAACATCCAAATCGACGACGATCAGGCCATCGGCCGGGAGAACTATAACGGGCCCGACTTTTGGAAGTACATGGAGCTGCTTCGCAAGTACGCCAAGGAGGCCACGCACGACTCCAAAATCCCTTATTACCTGAACGGCGCGGACATGCGCGTGAACGCCGAGGCCAACGATGCCACCGAGGAACCGTTTTGGAATACCGGTCAGGATTACCAGATGTCCGGCGTGGGCGGATACTCCACCGTCTACGAGGCGGCCAAGAACAAGTTCCTGGCGGAAACCCTTAAGACCGAGCCGCTCTTCGTGCCCACGCACATCGAGTTTCAGGCTGGATGGTTCGTTGACGAAAAAGACACTTATGCCCGGCCCACCGATCCTTCCAACACCCTGATGGCCACGCGCGTCATGTTCCAGAATGGGCTCAAGGCGCTGAACTACTATCCCCTCAATGACACCCTCTACCCCGCCGGCTACGAATGCCAGTGGGCCAACTATTTCTACGGTTGGGAAACGGCGGTGAACTATGCGGGGAAGGAAACTGCGCGAGCGATGGCGGTCCGCCGCAACGGCCGACTCCTGGCCGGGATGGGCCCGCTGCTGGCCTCCTCGCATTTCCTGCCGGACGCCGCATTGGTCTATCCCATGGCCACCTTCCCCCAGTCCCAGCTCACTGCGGCGGAAACGGATTATGTCGCGATGTTTGCCGGGCGGGTGATGTGGTCCGGGGTGTATGACCACTACAATTTCGAGCTGGTTGATTCCGACCACACGCCGTCCGAAAACTTCGAGCGTTACAAACTCCTGCTGCTGCCCAACCTGGTGGGCAGCAAGGAGGAGTCGAAGCGCTTCCCCCATCTCGAGCGTTATTCCGACAAAGCCCAGCAGATGATGAGCGATTACGTGGCGGCGGGCGGCACGCTGTTGATCTTCCCGTCGCTCCCCAAGGGAAAAATCTTTGACAACCTCCTGGCTCCTCTGGGCGAAGGCCGGCAGCTTCTCGGCAACGCTCCTGTCCGATTCGCTGATGGCACGTCCGCGCTGGCATTAGGGTCCCGCACCATCTTGACGTTGCGCAAGAAGCCGCGGGCGGAGGTCAAGGTCTTTGCCCGCGATGCACGAGGCAGCATCGTGGGCGCCCGGTTCGCTCATGGCAAGGGGCAAGTGTTGTTCTTTGGCGCTGACTTTTCGAGCTGGTCGGTCCCAGCGGGAACCGCTTTTACCTTTGAGGGAGGAGGCAAGGCGGGGGCGCGGGACTATCCCGAGGAAACGCAACGAGCCGGCAGGTTGGCTCTCCCGGCTCTCATGAAGGAAGCCGGCGTCACGCGTAAGGTGTACACCGAGACGGAATCGAGCAAGGCGCGCGACCTTGGCCTCTACGTGACCGAATTGATCGCCGACCAGGGCAGCCTGCCCTTCGAGAAGCGCGCGAGCGATGCGCCGGGCTTTGGCTTCGTCGGCGTCACCAACTTCAGTGTGGAGGAAGCTCGCGTGGCGGACCTTTTCCTGACGGACCCGCACCTCTCGGACCTTACTTCGAGCGCGCCCGACCGCTACCTCCACCTGCCGCGTTTCACCCTTCCACCGCGCCAGGCGGTGATGTTACCCGTCCACATCCCGCTCAGCACGCCTTTCTGGGAGATGGCTCCCGGACTCGAAGCGACGGATGAGGTGACTTACGCCACCGCAGAACTGAGCAAGGTGGCTTACGACGGCCGGGCGCTCCGCCTGGAGTTCACCGCGCCGGCGGATGGCGAAGTGGCGCTGCGCCTGAGCCGCCGGCCTGAGGGCGCCGGGGTGGATGGCCAGAGCGCCACCATCCAGGAGGACGCGGAACGGCGCCTCTACATTGTGAAGATTCCCAGGGGTGAGTCGCCGCACTTCCTGCGCGCGGTGGAGTTGGCCTACCCTGGCGCAGGACTTCGCGTCACCATCACCCCGCGTGAGCCCTGGATTGCCGGGGAGACTCGCGCGGTCCGTGTGCGCATGGAGAATCCGCGAGCGACGCCGCTGGAAGGTGGGCTGGATTTTGTGGCCGGAGCGATTTACCGGAAGGAGAATCCTGCCCTTGCCGTCCACATCCCTCCCCGCTCGAGCCGAGAATTCAGCTTCCCTGCGGAGATACCTTCCTACACTCCTGAGGACCAGCCGGTGGAGCTGGTGGTGACCTTCCGCGAGAAGCAATCCTCGCTCACCTGGGCGTGGCGCTCGGAAGTGACTGTGCACCGGCCGTTCGACTCCAGCGTCGGTCCGGTTCTGGACTTCCCACTGCGCGAGGACCAGCGCATACCCATTGTTCATCCCACCCTGGCCAGCATCAACTTGCCCGGCGAAGCCACCTTCCAGGTGCGCGTAAAGAACTGGCTCGACCACGAACAGATGGTAACGCTGACGGCCGAGGGCCCGGACCTGCGGCTCACGACTTCGTCATCCCACTTGGCGCTCCCCGCCCACGGCGAAACGACCGCCGAGGTCCATGCCGCTCCGGCGAAAGGTTCCGGCGCCTACCGGTTTGAAATCGGGCTGCGTTCGGGGGACTACCAGGTGAAGGAAGGCGTGGTGCTGGCGGCTATCCAGGAGGGCGAGGCCATCGCTTACACACTCGACTACGACCGCGATGGCTTTCAGGACGTGATCCTGGAAAACCAGAAGCTGCGCATGTTTGTGAGCCCCCATGCGGGTGGAAGGTCCTTCGCCTTCACGCGGAAGGATTCGGGTTCCAACGCCTTCGACTCGGTCGGCGGGCTGCGGGATAACTTCGCGACGCGCTTCGAGCCCGAGGATATGAAGGGCCTGCCGGACTGGACTCGCGTAAACTGGCTGGGGCTCTACAACCGGCCCTATGACTTCCGCATTCTCTCCGCTTCCGGCGCGCAGGCGCAAGTGCGCCTCGAGTACACTGCTCCCGACATCTACCCCAAGGGGATGAAGCTGGAACGAACCCTCACCCTGGCGGGCGACCAGAACGCCCTGCTCGCCGACACGGAAATCACCCCGCGGGGAATTGAAAAGCCGCAGGCTTTTGTCCTGGAAACCTCGGTGCCCTTCAAAAGCTTCAAAGAGCCGAATTACAACCTGTGGTTCACGCGAGGGCGGGGGGCGGAGGAGTTCGTGCCGCTGAGAAAAGTTGAGCTGGCGGCCTCCAACGGTTTCGTCGGCACAGTGAATAAGCTGACCGGCGAGACGTTTGCGCTGATGTGGCTCAGCCCGGCGGTGAAGAGCCAAATGGTGGCGGATAACCACTCCGCCCTCATCCGCGTCATTTACCCTGACTTCGCCGAGAAGAATGAAACTTACAAGTATCGCGCGGCGTACTGTTTCGGGAAGGAGTCGCCTGCTGATATCGAGAAGCTCTTCGCCAGGCTGAAGGCGGGTAAGTAGAACCGCCCGGCCTCGGGTCCCGTCACCGTCACGCCCTCGAAGCGGATGCATCAGGCCTCGCTGCTGGTGGTGAAAGCTCCCTCCCTGGGCTCCACCGAAGGCGTCACTTACGGCGGCCAGCAATTCGACGACAACACAGGGCTGATCCCGACTCCCCGCACAGAAACCATCTCCCCCGACGCCTTCGGGAACTATACTTTCACCTTGGCGAACGCCAGTGCGGTCCTGCTCACCATCGAGCCCTGACACCTCGCCGCTGGGCTTTCCGACTTTCCTTTCGAGCGCCCACCGTGATTAGGCAGAGCCCTCAGGTTTTCATGAAATCTGACATTAGAAAGGGCCCCGACAAAACACAAAAAACAGCTGTTGTGCCTCGATGTGTATGATTGACAGCCTGTCGGCCGCATGTTACAAAAAAGAAGCTGTCAGCGTTCAGCAGACTTGGTTGACCGGCGGGTTTTGCTGAATGCCGATAGCTGAGTGCTGACCGCTTCTTTTCGGGCCTGTGGCGCAGTTGGGAGCGCGCATGACTGGCAGTCATGAGGTCGAGGGTTCGAACCCCTCCAGGTCCACCAACCCTTTTCCATCAGAATCCTGGCGGCCCGTCAAAGCTCTAAAACCTTAGTGGAGACGGTAGAATATATCCCCATGAATGCCGTGCGGCGTGGCCTGGTGAACCCAAATTCGTCAGTCGGCGTGTAGCGCCGGCCTTCAGTGTTCTGTGCCAAGACATGCTTTACAGTGGGTGCCAGGACATCCTTTACACTTTGAAATTCCCCTCCGAGTGTTATTTTGGGGTGGCGTGGGACCCGGAGGGAGCCCGGAGGGCGACCGGAGGGTCCCACGCCGTGGCGGTGGCTCCGCCCCGCCGGACCACCACCAACGAGTGGGTGCAGCCGCGCTGGGTATCGATCTCGCGAATGTACATGTGCCGGTAGCTGACCAGCAACTTACCCTGGAAGCGCTCGATCCGCACCCACTGGCTCGCCAGCGCCTGGCAGACGAACCACCGCTGGCCCCCCTCTTGCAGCGCGCCTTGCGTGTTCAGCCGCTTCACTTCGCTTCCCTGGGGATAGTCCCACTCCGCCGGCCGTTCCTGATACGGACGCGGGCTGGGTCGGTAACGCTGGGCCGGACGTTGCATCCCCAGCGCTTCGTGGGGCCGCCGGTGGTTGTAGCTCTGCCGGAACTCAGCCAGCGCGGGCTTCCACTCCTCCAGCCGTTCCGGCACGCCGCGATGCCGCATCGCTCCGCCCAGGGTGCGATGAAAGCGCTCCACCTTACCTTGCGTTTGCGGGTGGCACACCCGCCCGTACAGCAACCGAATCCCCTGCTCGATCAGCCGCACCGAAAGCCAAGTCAGTCCCCAGCCGTTGCTCACCGACCACCACAGCGAGCCCCGATCCATCAGCATCGCCTCGGGCAGACCGTAGCCCCGGAACGTTTCCACCAGACACGGATAGGCCTGCTCGGTTCTCAGCTCCCCCAGCGCATACAGCCCCACCGCGTAGCGGCTGTGGTCATCCAGAATCGACAGCGGATGACACTCCCCGTCCCGCAACGGATACTTCCCCTTGCTGTCCATCTGCCACAGCTCGTTCGGCTGGGAGCGCTCGAAGCGCCCGGGCGCCGGACCGTGGGCGTCTTCCTGCACCAGCCCGCGCCGCTCCAGGATGCGATGAATCGTCCGCACCGGCACCCAGATTCCTTGTTCGTCGCGCAGCGTCACCTGCAGCTTCTTGGCCCCCCAGCCGGTCTCTTCGCGCAGACCCACCACCCGCTGCTCCTTCCATTCGGCGGTCCGCGCCGGGCTGTGATGCGGCCGTCGGCTCCGCTCTCCCAGCCCTGCTAGGCTGCCGGCTTGCTCATGCCGCCGTCGCCACAGATATCCGGTCGGCCGCGAGATCCCAAACTCCCGGCACAGGGCTGCCAGGGCTTCTTTCCCACTCACCGCGCGAATCACAAACTGCATCCGCTGCTCTTCCACTTCCGTTCTCTTCCAAGGCATAGCTCTCGACCTCCTCAGCCGAGAACTTTACCTCGTCATGTAAAGGATGTCTTGGCACCGATTGTAAAGGATGTCCTGGCACCATACACT
>Ga0315280_10001147_pt1 | contig 46664 bp, 54 predicted proteins | sample YL17G06_40_MG_FD_203697 | JGI IMG/M metagenome (GOLD analysis project Ga0315280, IMG submission 203697) | Sediment microbial communities from Yellowstone Lake, YNP, Wyoming, USA - YL17G06_40 | ecosystem: Environmental > Aquatic > Freshwater > Lake > Sediment | place: USA: Wyoming | collected... | reverse complement strand
TTGCTCTTCTCAAGCTTTATCAGAGTTTCCAGCTCTCGCTCGGAGAGATGCTTCACCACCAAGATGACTCACCTCCTACGCAAAAGACGGAAAAGCATTAGTCTAATAAGTTTTAACGGAAACTATATATTCGCCGTTCGCACACGCAGACGATAGCGCGCTCCGCAAACAACCGCAAAACCAGGACTGAACTCTCATCGAGTTTGAGATCTGAATATTAACGCGCACATTCAACGCATTCCAAAAGAGATTTCATCCACCGAACGCAAAGAGTAGTTCAGTTGGAAAAGCACGATTAGTATGATTATCAAGATCCTGAGTATCTGAAGGGCTTTGCTTGTTTCAGAGCTGCCCTTTGCCCCTTTGAGCTTGTTGAGGTGAAGCCTCTACTGGTAGAAATACCCGCAAGCAACATCATTGAAACAGGAAGCCCTTACCCTTTAGGGTAGGGGAGTTCACCTGACCATCTAAAGTCGAATATTTCAAATGCCAATCACAGGCGAGAGTTCTTCTCCTCTTCAGAGCCAGAACTGGAATATTCCTAAGAAAAGAGCTAAACTAATAAGGGGCGCAATCGAAGGACATTTTAGGGGATGGTGGCAGAGAAGGATTGGAATTTCTCCTACCTCCGCTCCTATACACTCTCTACTGCCATCCTCACTACTGTCCTTTATGTGCTTTCCAATCTAATAAATATCTTGTGAAAGATTCTTCTAGAAGAAAATTCTAGCCGATGAAATGCAGGGCTTCCTGAAGAGTTGGTCAATTGGCTCTCGTTTGCGACCAATCTGGTAGTTTGTGTAGAGGGTGTCTAAGGCTGAAGTCATGGTTAATAAGATGATGGAAAGCCCAAGTTTCTTGAGCCTCGACAGTTTTGGGTTTGAAGCCTTTTCTCGTGTCACCAATTCCTTCAAGTAAGACAAGTAATCACGCTGATGGTCCTCTGAAAGTATATGATCAAAACAGAATGCTTTCCGGCAACAACTAGCGCGCGCGAGGCCATATAGGTGTAGCGCGTTTTTTCTTGACGACGACGCTTCTGTAACAAAATGTAACCTGAAGCTCCTTATGGCAATGTTGGAAAGTCCATGAAATGTAACAAATCGTAATGGGCGCTAAAGGAGAATGGAACTTTCTTCTATAAGATACGTCCATACACTTTATATTTTTCCAGGACTACTGCTATTTGGAGAAAGGAAAATGAAGTTAAATAGAATAGCTCTGTTTTCTGTTGCACTTGCACTGATGGTTCTGACTGTTCCGTTTGCGTTCGGTTGCAGCGGCAAAGTGACGGGCGGAGGACAATGCATTACCGGTTCCAGCACCACCATTCCTGCTGCTAGCTTCGGCTTCAACGCCATGGTGACCGGTCCCGACGATGTTAAGGGAGAGCTAAACTACGTCGACCATGTTACACTCGAGCATTTTCACATGCACATAGTCACATGGTTAGATGTCACGGTAGACAACCCGCCAAACAAACCCTGGCCAATGAGGATAGCCGATTTTGAAGGACCTTGTCTCAGAAATGGCGAGGAAGGCTACTACGCTTACGTGCGCGTTCAGGATGTCGACCGCGGAGAACCCGGCACAAAGGACATGTTCTTCATACGGATCTATGAAGGGAAAGGCGATACAGGCCCTATCTTCTACGAGGGCGGCAGCTTACACGATCCGATATTGGCAGGCAACATCCAGATACACAAACCACCGTATCCGTAGATTCGACTTCCAAATACACAGCTCAACTCAAGTTTACCCTTTTTTTGGCGGGCACCGAAAAATAAGAGTGTGCTAATCTTCAAGGCTCTTTATGTGGTGTTGAAAAGTCCATTATTTGCCACAAATGTCTTTGCGCGCGCTTCGCCAACGCGAGGAAGTGCTGAACAAGGCACATGAATTCTTGAAGACACGGGGCATCGTGGACAAGAACTGAGCTCAGCCTGCTTTGTGGAATATTACACTTCTCTTTTCCTTTCTGACTTTTTTTCAAGTGTCCTTCATTTCTCATCGCGCAAGGCCATGTTTCTGTTTTTTCTTGCGTTTGACTAATCGATCAAATGAGGTTCTTCGTTGCCTTTTGGCGCGCATGCGTGTTCCTAGAATGGTTAAGAATGGTTTTGAGTCCGTTTTTGCATGTGTGGGTTCATTATGGATCTGTTCGATGAGCGTATTTTCGCGCGCGGAAGATACTTCTAGAAGAAATCTATACTAGACTCGCAAGGGTTCCTAATCGCAAGTCCAAATTAGGTGCGAGCACAGTGAACACCAGAGAAAAGCAGAAACGCCTCAGCAGAGCGTTCCTTAAGGCCACTGGACCAGTTTCGGCAGGTCCAAACCAACACAATTTCAGAGGCTTAGCCAAAATCACGCTCCATGCTCAACTCTGCCTCTTAACCATGCTACTCACAGCTCAAACCACAATCAACACAAACAAACCAGGCAAAGCCAGAAGCATAAGGTACTTCGCAAACTAATTTAGGAACAAGCATGCGCGCTTCATATTTGCTATCGTATGAGATAGGGGTTGTTAGGGTGCTATCGTCGGATTCCTTTGCGCCTGAGTGAATACAATCCTAGAGCGCTGAATGAGGCTAGGGCTAATAGTATTGGGCCGAGTTCGGGGACCACGAAGCCTGGTATTGTGGGAGGCACCTTGTTGTCGAAGTCCGTGCTACTTTTTCCTATGGCGTAGACCAGCATTCTCGGTGCTGTTGATGGCAGGGTGACGACGAATGTCTGTTTCGTCTGTGTTATAGGCCCTGCTAGGAATGGCCCGAAGGCGTAGTACACGTCTTCCGAGTGGGACACTCCCAAGTGATCCTGCAAGGATGCAACGGTGTAGTCCGCGTCTGGCGTGGATGGCGGAACCTCGCCCGTTGTAGCCGATGTGAAGTCGGCTGCTGAGAAGCTTATGGATCCTCCGGTCCAGGTGACTTGCACGCTTCCGGTTAAGCCGTTGTAGCATGCTTTTGTCATGACCAGAAGTATGTGCGGGTCGTCGGCAGGGTGTTCGGTGATTGATATGTTGAACGTTGCGGGGCTTGAGACCATCGTGGGGTTTGACGGTTCGATTCTTATCGTGCCCAAAGCGTAGACAGGACCGGCCACAGCGACAAGTAGTATAACAGCCATTAATGGTATGAGAATCTTCATTTTCTCCCTTCTCCAGATAGTTTGATTCTTGAACTCGCTAATAAGATGTGAAGGTATTTTCTTATAGAACTTTCTTCTATACGTTAGTTCTATTTTTCGCTTTGTGGGATGATTATGGTGATGGGCTGATTATGATGGTGACTATTCTTATTGCCACTGTTGTCAGGAAGAGTGTTGAGACGGTTAGTGCTATGTTTCGTAGTTTTTTCTTGTTGATTAGCAGGTTTGTTTTTCCGAAGTATGGTGAGATGAGTTCTGATGTTGTGAGTAGGATTATGGCTGTAACGGCTAGCCATAGGCTTATGTCCCAGAAGGATAGTGGAAAATCCATCGTGCTATTCCTCTATGATCTCGTAGCTGGCTTCTATAATGTTGCCGTCTTCGGAGCTCTTGATGTCTGTTATTCTTACGGGTTTGCCTGTTGCCTTGGTTATGGCTATGGCGATGGCGCTGCAGACTGGGCACATGATTGAGCCAGTTATCTGCGAGGGGTTTTCAGCCCCTTTGAATGTGTTTCCATAGAGTGGTTTGGTTATTCTTGCGTGGACCGTGGTGTTCCTCACCTGTGTGAGGGATGCAGGGTTACCTTTTTTCGTCTTGGAAGTGTCGTTTTCTGCTTGCAGTTCTAGGTTTTCGGCTATTTCCAGCTTTTCGATGAAGAGTTCTGGGAGGTTCTGCTGCAGGCTTTCGAGGTCTGTTTGGATGAAGCTTTTTCCGAGCGACTTTTCCAGCAGTTTTGACAGTTGAATGCCAGGCGGTGTGAGCAGCAGACCTTGTTTGGTTCTGGCTACGGGTTGGTCCTCGTATGGTTGGGTTTGTTCTGGCGTTGGAAGGCTTCCATACTTGTATTTTGATATGCATATCTTGGTGTTTTCTGGATTTGCGAAGTATTTTGGCGGCAGGTATGTTGCGTCTCCCTTGTAGCCGAATTCTTGTATCATCTGGTTCAGTGTTATGAGCGAAGGCGATAATGTTGCTTCCAAGAGAGTTTTCCGCGTGTATTCTTCAGGTTTGACGTAGAGGAGAATTGCTCCCCAGAAGACTAGGCCGAGTCCTATGAATGCAGGTATGGATGAGTTGTAGCTGATTGAGGCTACTAGAGAGATCGTGCCCAGTAGAAGCATCGTCACGATTGCTGAGCTTACTAGGCTGATTTTCATGTGTACTTTGGATCCCTCTTTTCTATTTTGAGCTACGGGTTATTATCTGCTTCCACATGCTCAGACGCTTGTGTTCGCGGCTTTTCTTGGTGGTCATTTTGGTTTTCCAAGTACGGGTTGGCTCGTCTTGGATGTTGGCTATTGCGCTTTCTATTATGCCTGTTTTTTCTGTTTCTGAAAGCTTCTGCAACAGATCTTTTTCGTCTGTTTGGAGGCCTGTCTTGCTTCTGAATGTATCCGCGATCGCTTGCAGTGTTGGTTTCGTGGTTTTTTCTGTCTGTGCTATTGTGTCGATGATCTGTCTGTTCTGCAATGAAAGTTTCTGATAGACTCTAGCATTCGCTCTTCTTTGTTTTGTCGTTTCGAAAGCGTAGTAGATCATAATTGCGGCTAGCAGGGCGATTGTTGTTTCAGCCAGAGTGATGCCGTTCCTGGATAGTGTTATAGCGATTGCCGTCCACATCTTTATTGGCTGCCAATAATTCGCGATGGCGATTGCAAAAGGCAACAATTCGTTTTCTATCCTTGCCACATCTTGCGGCGTGCTCGGATAAGCTATCAGGCTTATTTCTACGTATTTCTGCTGTGATGTGCCGTTTGTGGCAAAGATCGCGTTTTCATACCAGTACAGTATGACCTGGGTGTGATTGTCGGTTTTGTCTTTGAATGCGAAGTATCTTGCGATTATTGAGGGGTTTGGCAGGATTTCTACGTCTCTTAGATCTAGCTGTTCCACTTGGGGCTGGTAGCCTAAAGTTTGAGGCGAGTTGATCAAGCAAACTTCCCAATGGTGCAGGCGCCATAGTGTTTGGGCGATTTGGAGTGCTATGAAAGTCGTTCCCTTTTCAGGATCCTGCGACGTGTATAAGTAGATCAATGCGAAGTCTTGTCCTGATTGTTGTTCAAATTCAGTGTCCCGCCCGAAGTATTCAAGCGTGTAGCTTGCTATATTAGGGAAGATTTGGGTGTTTGCCTGCTGGCCTGTTGGAGTTTGGATTAGGATTTGAGCAGGTCCTTGCGTTAGTGCAAACACTGGAGCTTGGATTGACATCAGAAGGATTGCAGCCAGTACGATTGCAACTATTTTTGCGGCGTCTCTTTTTCTGGGTTCTGCTTGTGGGTATTTGACGAGTCTTCCGCACGCAAGGCAAAAGTCTTCTATATGGTTGGAAGGATGGGCGTTGCAGTTGGGACAGTTGGCTTGAGTTTGTTTCTTGGTGAATATCTGTGCTTTGAACAGTTTCTCAGACACTATCAAGAGTGTTAGCGTGCCTAGGAAAATTAGAACCCATCCGCCTAGCAGGTGAAATATGTTGAGAGCCAGTTGTTCGCCCCATTGGTAGCCGATTAGGAGGATTATGGTTATTCTGAGTATGTTGAGGAAGTAGATGAGGGGGAAGCCTATGAGGAAGGCTGCCGCTTTCTTCCAAGGTTTGTCTCTGACGACGAAGGCTATGAAGGCGGCGAATATCAGGAAGCCTATTAGGCTGTATATGCCTGAGCATGCGATGTCCACCGTGAACGGGGGCAATATTGTGCCGTCCGCCTGGGTTATGGTTATGGCAGGTGTGCCTGATAGGCTGGAGATGGTCGAGTGTATGCCTAGTGTGTTTACTATTGCGTTTGAAGCTTCTGAGCTTACTGTTGACAGGGTTGAACCTAAGCCATAGATGATTTCTGAGGGCAGCGGGGCAACAATAGCTAAGAAAGCTATGGGGAAGGCTGCTTGGCGAAGAGTTTGCGGATTGAATAAGACCAGTGTTAATCCAGCGGCAAAGAAAGGAAGCGTCAGGGCATGGTATTCGAGTGGAGTGAACGTGTACGAGCCGTACCAGTAGAGTATCATGGCTGTCGCGCACAGCAGGATCCCCCCTAACACACCGAAGTGTCCAGTGTTTTTAGGGTGTTTTTCTTCTTGAACGGGCATTGCGGCCCGAAGCATCCTTCGTTTGCGGTAGATTAGATATGCAAACAGAAAAGGTATTATCAGTATGTAGCTTGTTGCTTCGTTGGTTAAGGCATCAGTGAAGATTATTCTCAGGTCTTGAAAATATAGTGCGATGACTGCGACTATCAACGTTGAAGTTTTCAAGGCGAGGGCTAAGTTCCCTAGATTTTTCAAGCCTGCAAGCCATTGAAATGATGGAAACCATCTGATTTTCATTCAATATTCCCTTCTTGTTGTAGAGGCCTCGGTGCATTGCTTAGCCTCAGGATGTAACGGTCTTCCGATTATTCAAATTGGAAACATTTTCTTGGGTATGATTGGTCGGATTTGTTTGATGAAAAGGTGTTCTTAAGAGTTATTCCCATAGGAAAAGAAAGATGCGATGAGACAAGAAACGGTCAACTACCTATGCCGTGTTTGTTCCATCTTTAGCGCGCGCGTTTTCTCGCATTAGAGCTTTTGCTGCGAGCCTTGCAGCTTGCTCACTTGAATACTTCGGTTTCCACCCAGTTCTTTGGAGTTTGTCTGTGGATAGTTGCATAATTTTCACGTCGCCCTTCCATCCTCCTCCACCTTCGACTCCTCCAGTAAACGCGTATTTGATGTTAGGTTTGCCCATTACCTCTGAAACGATTTTCGCGATCTGTGTCACTGTGATCTTGTCTTCGGAGCCGACGTTGTAGATGTCGATTTTCTGAGTGCCCTTCGCGAAAGCTCCAGCCACGTGCATAATTGCTTCTACGCAGTCTGATATGTGCATGTAGGATTTTTCCTGATGCCCGTCGCCGAGTATCCCAAGTTGTCTTGGGTTAGCCTTGATTTTCTTGACGAAGTCCACTATGACTCCGTGATTTGACCTTGAACCCACAATATTAGCTGGGCGAAGAATGAGTGCTCGAAGATTGAACGTGTAGGTGTAGCCTGCAATGAGGGCTTCGCATGCGAGCTTTGAGGCACCGTAAGTTGAGATCGGCATCAGCGGCCCGTAGTCTTCCCGCGTTGGAACCAGTCTGGCTTCGCCATACACGGTGGATGAGGAGGCGAAAACCAGAGTTTTTGCTGTTCCACCTTTTCTGATAGCCTCAAGCAGGTTGAAGGTTGCCAAGATATTCTCTTCAAAATGTGTCTTAGGACCTGTTTCGCCCAGTTTTACTTCAGGGTTTGCAGCAAGGTGAAAGATCATATCCGAGTCGTTCACGATCTGCCCTAGTTTTTTTGGTTTTTTCATATCCTCTTTGACAAGTGTGATTAAAGGATTATCCAGCAGATGCTGAATGTTCTCGATTTTTCCGTTTGAGAAGTTGTCAAGCACTGTTACCTTGTGTCCTTCGTTCAATAGTCTTTCAGTCAGGTGGCTACCTATGAAGCCTGCTCCACCTGTGATAAGCATCATGCGCCCGTTCATTTCGATGCCTTCGCCATTCCTGCCATGATTAATAGTGTCATTAAAGCGTTCGTAAACCAAGACGGTATTTAAAATTTGCCTTAGGAACATCATTTTGACTTGCGCGTGCTATAAGCTAGATGTGTAAATTTCGACTAATTCTTTTCTTGTACATGTTGAGCGTTGCATAATGATTCATTCTTCGCTCGCGTTTTCTTTTGGTGTTCTCAGGTACGCGCCCTTTTATCCTAAGCGATGGAAGACCTGGTCTCTCATTATATGAGTAAATAAAAATCTTATCAAAAAGTACGGTGTTCACTAGATTTAGTGACTCTCTGAAATCCTTCTCGTTTTCACTGGGAAATCCTACAATCATGCTTGTGTGGAGGCGAATCTGTGGATGGTCTCTGCTGATTCTCTTGATGACTCTGATCCAGTCATATACTTTGAACCTCTTTCCCATCAGCTTCAGTATCCTGTCGCTTCCAGATTGAATATGACTGCCCAATTCGAACACTTTATTGGAAAGAATTGAACTATCCAAGTCTGGATAAATATCGATTAATGCGTTGGGAGATACATTGTCCAGTAGCAATTTGTAATCTTGATCTGGAAATTTCTCATATATTGCTTGAAGCAAGTTGGCGAATGACAATCCCATATCGCATCCGTAGGATCCTAGGTCTCTTCCGACAAAATAGAAATACTTGTATCCATTTCTCAGACCAAGCGAAAATTGCTGAATAATTCTTTCGATTGGCTGACTTTTTACGGAACTGTAGGCAAGCCTATCACTGCAATAAGTGCAACAATTCGCGCATCCACTCTCTATTCTTATGTACCAGATTCTCTTGGGTTGTCCATCGAGATATCGCCGAAATCTCAGACGCAAGCGCGAGAGAGGGCTTGTATTTCTGATCGCCAATCCGTCGTCGACGCTCAACGCATTTGCGTTGACACCATCTGCTATTTCTTTGGGTTGACCAAACAACTCGTAGAAGAAAGCCCAATCTTCGGGCCCCACCATCGTACCTCCAAATAATCTTCTCAATGATTCAGGGTTTATTTTTGGAAGACAGCCCCACACTATGAGTTCAGATGATGCTTTTTTTTGGCTCAGTATTTTTCTGATTGTATTTATGGATTCGGCTTCTGTTTCCTGCAAATGACCGCAAGTGTAGAAAATTATCAGGTCAGCATCGTCGATTTTGTTCGTATATAAGTAGGATAGTGGTGCCCTGGCTTTGCTAATGATGTTTATTAATCTCTGCGTTTCCAGCTTTGCTTCATTGCAGTAGTTGTTCGAAACGACATATGCTTTCTTCATGTTTATCGTTCCAATAGTTGACCCTATCTATGCCTGACCAGTTTTGCACTGCGCTTCCACACATTATCCATCCTGAATAACTGATTTAAGGATTCTCGCTTCATCAAGGAATATCGCTTCCATATACATCATCAATAGAAATGGTTCCGTAGCGGCGCGCGCTCTCGCCCTGCTTCAACAACTCAGTGAAATAGCTCTGCTGTGCCCAGAAGACTGGCTAAATGGAAAACAACCTAAACATTCCTCGGCACTGCTGAAATCAAACGAGGCAATGTCACCTTTGACAATCCATGTGCCTTGGCGACAGTCTCTTTTGCCGAACGTGGTCACTTCATGTTCTTCAAACCACGATATTGCGACGCTCGTGCTAGCACGCGCTGAACTGCCGTCTCTGTTGGAACCAGTTCCTTGACCGGATGAAAGATGCCTGCATCTTCGTTAGCGAGGATTTCTTTCACGGGCCATGCCGGTCTGTACCTGACGAAGGGAAAATCCAACTTGCCACATCTGAAACCAAGCGCAGTCAGAACAGTGGGCAACCTCATTTCCATCTGACAGTAAGGCGCTCCAGAAAAATCTATTTCGAGTTCTTTCAGCCTTTCAAGGCAGCGGCGTGAAATCAGAGTTCCCGCAAAGTTGCTACGATAGAGTGTTGTTGGCAGCATTCTTCGTTTCAACCATCTCTTCGCTGCCCACCTGCTACCAAGAGGGAAGTTGTAGAAGTGCCAGTTTCGGGTGGCTTCCTCGTAGTCATTGAAGCACGCGTCATAGGATTTTGTGTACTTTTCATATATTGTATCGAGTGGCTTGGTTGTGTATATGTCGAACTCGTAGTATATCAAATAATCAAAGTCATACAGTTCTCCTGAGCTGTTGAACCATTGCAAGATCATGTGGTCCAAGTTCCAGAGTGCCATAGGCGTGAAGTCTGGGTATAAGGTGTGCACTCCCTCATTATCCATTCTAGCGCATAGTTCAGCTAGTTTGTTGTGGCTGGTGAACGTCACAACCTTCTTGTTGATTGCTTCGGAAAGCTTGAAAACGCCAGGTGCTGACGAGGCCATCCAGTTTATCGCATGTGAGACTTGCCCAGCCAAAGGTAACTTTCGCACCGAACCGAACATGTTCCCGTCAACAATCATCGGCAAATAGAAGAACTGCCGTAACCCGACTACTGGAAAGAATGTGATGTCAGGATTCATGGCGCTGAGTCTTCGCAATCGCTTCAAGGCATTCTCGGAAGCAGCTTCGGAGAACGCGTATAAAGCGGCAAACTTGTTCATATACTATCCAAACTCCAAGAATTATGAAATCCTAAATAGATTAATGAAGGCAAGGTAATTTACGCCTAGCAACCAAGTGGCACATGCTAAAATAGACACTTCTTGGAAACTATTTTGAGTGTCTTTGTGACGTGTTCAATCTCTTCTTCTCTGAGGCTTGGGTATATTGGGATTGAAAGTGCATGGGCATATGCATAGTCTGAATTCGGACATTTGACAGAGGAGAGCAATCTGTGAAGAGGTTTCCACACTGGTTTTTCACAGATCACGCCCTTTTCCTTCGCAGCTTTTTGGAGGCAGTTAAGTCTGTTGACAGTCACAACGTATCTGTAAAAGACTGGCTTTTTGTGAAGAATGTTACGCGGCGGTATCAGATTGAAGTTTGAGAGCTGTTCATCGTAGTAAGCGGCAATTTGCCTTCTTCTTATGATGAATTGTTGAAGCTTCTTGAGTTGGCTCAGGCCAAGTGCTGCCTGAAAATCAGTCATTTTGTAATTGTACTTCACGGGCGTTAGCTGTTTCCTGTCGTAGTCTCTGATGTCGAGGATGTTGGTGTAGAATTCTTTATTGCTGGTAAGGATCATGCCGCCTTCGCCGGTTGTTATAATCTTTGTCGCGTAGAAAGAAAAGATAGAAAGGTTTCCAAATTTGCCGACTTTTTGATCGTGGTATTCTGCTCCTAATGCTTGGGCACAATCCTCGATCAACGGAATCCCAAGTTCCAAGAGACCGTCAAGTTCAGCAGGGTTTCCGAACATATGAGGAACAATTAATGCCTTTACTTTCTGTGTAGGTTGCTTCTTAACAGTCTCTGCACAAATGTTCAAATCTGCTTTATCAATGTCAACAATTCTAGGTTTTGCACCAGCATGCAAGGCTGCGAAGTAAGGCGAAGCACATACGTAACTGGGCATTATGACTTCGTCGCCAGCTTTCACGCCGAGACCAAGCAATGCAAGATGAAGAGCCGCTGTACCTGAAGAACAAGAGATAGCATATCTTGTGCCAATGTAGTGAGCAAGCTCGTTCTCGAATTCCTTAGTTTTCGCCCCTTGGGAAATGCTGCCTGAAGCTAGGACTTGTGCGACCGCTGCAATGTCATTTTGGCCAATTGTCGGCCTCGAATGTGGTACTATCATGCTGATTCCAAGCTTGCTACAGTCGAAGAGCGCGCGGCAGCTAGTCTGTTTTCGGCTGAATTAGCTCTCTAATCTGGCATGTGTACTTAAACATTTTTCAAGAACCGAAAGCAACTTCTTCGCTATCTTTTCGGGGTGTCTTTCATCAGCTGTAGAAAACCCACCCTTCATGAGCTTGAGATAGAATTCTTTCTGGTAAAAAAGGTTGTTGACAGCCGAAATTATCTTCTCTGGAGGGACAACCAGTCCGTTGTGCTGATGCTGGATGTAACCGCTGTCGTAGGTGGTTACCACTGGTGTTCCCAGTGCCCAGCAGTCACCTATGAATTGCCAACTGCCGTACTTTCTAGCAGGAGTGTAAGCATACCATGCTGATGCAATTAGCTTTGCGACCTGTTCTTTCGGCAGGTCAGGAGTGTATAGTATTCTCTTGCCAAATTGTCGACGTAATCGTGCTATTACCTTTTCTCCAGATCCTTGTCCTATGAAAAGAAATTTCTCTGTCGGGGTATTATTCAGAATCTGCGGAATAGTCTTGCTGAATTCTCTGATATTCTTGGCTGGAAGAAGCGAACCAGCGAATATTCCATATCTCTTCTTGTGCAAAGTTCTAATCTGAGCGGCGTATTTCATATCGAGACCGATTGGCCATGGTATGTAGTCTATTGTCTTTCCAGAAGAAGAATGCAGGCTATCCAAGAAGGGTTTGTCAAGAGGATTGCACGTTACAAGTGCATCACAACGGGCAGATATCCAGTACCACCATGCCCGAAGCGAAGGAGGAATTCGGGCCAATGCCAGACGCAGCCCAATAGGTACTACGTGCTGCATGTCAAATTTCCCAATCGAGAGATCATGCAGGGAAATCTCAACCCACAGAACAAGCGGAACCTTCAATCTCTTAGCAAGACTTACAGATAGACCCATCGTCCTTTCTTGCGAGGAGAGAATGATATCTGGGGCAAAGTCTTGAGCCACTCCAAGAACCTCGTCATAGTGAAGTCTTGCACAATAGAACATCTCATTTATGTCTCGGTAAGGTCGGAACACTCTCACGGAACCATATCTCTCTTGAAGAGGGCGATAACCTCCTCCATACGCCCTTGAACGCGGAGCTATGACCATAGTCTCTATCCCAAATTGGGACAATGCTTGAAGGGAATAGAGCATTTCTGCTCTTGTGGCCATGCCCGGATAGATTGCAAGCAGCTTGATCATACTGTTTTTCCCCGATTATGAAGTCACTGCGCTCCAGAAAACAAATCTGTTACCACATGTACTTGTATGAAGCCCAGATCCCGCGCGCGCAGCGCAAATGACCGTTGATTCAACTGACCGTCGGAAGTGTTGATGTGTATTGCGCATGTGTGGAAACATTAGTAAATCTTTCCACTCAATAAACCGCGCGCCCGTGCTATTGGCGCGCGCGCTATGGAATTCCTAATATTGCGCATGAAAGTTCGAATTCTTCGGAAAATATACTTAAGGAGTGTTCTCAAATCATCTGTTAATAGATGGATAGGTAAGATGAGCTGCAACATTGGCATGATCTTTTCGTCCGAGGTTCTTCTCAGCTGTTGAACCTCATTTCGCTTGATGAGGATTAATAGCAATTCTTTCAGGAAAGAAAGCATCCCCATAACCCCTGGAACCCCTGCTTCCCAAAAAGCCATGAACGGATAAAGTAATGAGAACGGTAGTATTTCTTTGACCAATGTCCTTCCCTGTAAATCCTTTGTCCAGATGGATAGCATATTTTTGATACCGTAGAACTGAAAAATTGGGGCAACATCTTTGCGCGATCTAAGGTCGCCACCATCATGGTAGGCTATTGCTCTATGACTACATATTACCTCATAACCACTCAGCCAAAGCCTGATTCCTAAATCTACATCATCATTTCCAACGAAAAAAGCAGGATCAAAACCTTTGACAAGATCCCAAATCTCTCGCCTAATTATGAAGGCCGCGCCAATTGGAAACAGAATGCGACGATAAGAGTTAAGTCTGCCCTTTGGCATGTCCTTCCAGTTCCAATCGTTCAATCCCACCCCAGCATATGAAGTCTTGTTTGGATGCTTATAGCTCAAGATCTTGCACTGAACTGCCCCAATCGCTTTGTGCGTCTCAAGAAGGATACAGAGCTCTTGCAACCATTCTCGGTCAACTTTAGTATCGGCATCAGTGAAGGCAAGGTAATTGCCTACTGCTTTAGCAGCAGCCAGATTTCTTGCCTTGGCTAAGCCAATGTTCCGTTTCAAGCGGATAATCTTCAAACGGGCGTCAGTATTCTTCTCTGCCAGCTCCATACTTCCGTCAGTAGAAGCATTATCAACTAATAATAACTCATCAACTCCTCTGGAAAGGAGAATACTGCTAATGCACTCGTTCAACGTGCTATAGCAATTGTAATTGACAACAATGACAGAGACATTTGATCGAGACAACTTACACACAACCTAAGACTTGATCTGAAATTTAACTGCATCCATCTGTTCAGACTTTAAAGCATTCTTGTAATGGGTTCTGTCAAGTTGTCGGTTAGCGCGCGCAAAACAACCGAAGACTTTACAGAACCATGAGAAGAAATGTTTATTAAATGGGGCGCGCGCCCTTGTTCAACTGGGCTTTTCTGCAATGTAAGATATCCCTGAATCATAAATAACATTAAATCTATCCAATATTTCTCTGGATATGTTCTCCTCTGAAAACTTGTTCGTCTCAAAGCTTTTTGCCAGACCAACAGAATAGATTATGGTATCATAGGTCTCAATGCTCTGACTCTGAAAATGTGGTGAGAAGTCATTGTAAAATATAAAATTTCCTTCGACCTGTGGAACAATGTACGATTGGTCACTAACGTGTGAAAGGATTATGCTATACCTATTCCAATCGTATTTCTCAATCATGAAGTTTGCTTTTGTTTGTGCCTCTTTTGTCTGAAACGCTATATAAGACCAGCCAAACGAAGTGTGAATTGGAATAAAAACAACTAAGACCAACAAAATCAGGATAAAGCATTTCAGGTATGGTCTAAACCTGCTTTGATACACATATAATATTCCCATTGAAATAGGAATAAAAACTAAGGCTAGTGCACGTGCGCCAAGAGTATAAAGCACGACACCAAGACCTGAATAAAGAGATCCGGTCAAGAAAATAGCTTTGTCTGTTTCCCTCATTTTTCTTTTGATTACCATGAGAACGAAACCTGCAAAGCAGATCATGGCAAATGCGATTGTTACCGCTCTTGAAAATGCTTGGGCTACGACATCAGTTGCGACAGAAACAGGTGTAAGTATACTGCTTATCATGCCAGAGTATTCCGTAGGAAGAGTCATAATCGAGATAATAATGCTGGGGAAAGAAAACCGAGCCAGGGTGAATTGCACCAAGAAATAAATGATGAAGGTCAGTATGAAGAGATTAAGATACTGTTTGCTTCTGCTAACGATGCTCCGCATTAGCAAGTAAAGAACGAAAAAAAGAGGAACAAATGCATGCGTAATTGAAATGCTCACAAATAAAACTAGCACAGTTATTATAACACTACTGCTCTTTTTCTGTGTTTCCAACATGAACAGAAGAAAGAGAAGACCAAATGCGAGTGAGAAGGGAACAGCTTGATAATTCATGAAATAGAACATTACAATGAAGAAGGCCAACACTGCAAGAAAGCCGCCATGAGTATGGGCTTTGGAAGCATAAACATACAATGCTGTGGCTAGTAGGAAACCTATGATTGTAAACAACAGGAATTCATAAGTAGCTAGCTCAAGTCCACTCACCAGAGTTGCAATGTTGGCTAGGATGAAAAAAGAGGGCCACTGATAGTAGCTGTGGATTGGTTGTGAAGGGTCCAAATTCTTTGTTCTAATGAGATTTTCTGTCAGTCCTCTAAAAGAATTTGCGTCAGAGGTGGGCAACGTATGGTAAAAATAGAATAGGGAATGCAGAGTTATAACACAGCATACAGCCATTATCCACTTCCAATAGTTGTTTTTAAAGCTAAGGGCCATCATACACATTGACGTTAACAACAGCGGTAGGCTAATCCAATATAAAACTGGCACATGGTTGAAAACAACGTCGTCTACAGAGTTAATTGATAAAGGATAACTTATGTACCAAGAAAAAACCATTAATACTAAACCTGCAAAAAAAGGAAGAAGCAGTAGTTTATTTTTTTCCATCTTTTATACCTTGTCAATCTTGTCGATTAGTACGATATGATAGGCGATAGTTTAATCAGCACCTGCGCTCAGATTTTGAGCAAGCTTCCTGCTCACACAAGATCATATAGCGCGCGCGGATAGCAATAAACCGGCGCGCACTAAATCGTTCACTTGACCCCATTATGAAGATAAATCGCGATACAGCTCAGCGCGCGCATATTAATGCTGTTACTTGATTGACTCAAGGATTCTCCAGTGTTATTAACTGTCGGTTAGGCTCTTTACTCCATCGCCAAGTATTTCATGTTTCCCGCCATAAGCAAGTTCAACAGGCAACGGAAGTGTTAGTATCAGAGGAATTTTCCCAGACAAATACTCTCAAGAAGCATCATTGGACGAGCTTCATAGATGTTTGGAATGGCAACAGATCTCGCAGAGCGCGAACCTGTTGATCTGTACAACGCATAAGAAGGAATGTTTATTAAATATTACTACAGAATAAATCACGCTTGCGCGCTTTGATGCCTCATAATTGGTGCAGGATAGTCCACTAAGGATCATACACGTGCGCGCGCTTAGAAGAAGAACGGTGACTTGCATAAAATGAAGAAAAGAAAATGTCTTGTTTTAGCTCTTGCACTCCTTAGTCTTGCCATCTTGGGCTTTACCCCAGAGGGATACCATGTTGGTCTCGCCAACTCGCTATCTTCGGCTTCGCAGAATATTCCTACTCTTGGAACAATACACTATGCAACGTTCAATGCAACGAACTTGGCCTTAATCCCTGACGACTGGGGTTTAGCTTATGGTTCAGGTCCGCAAATCATTTTCTTAGACACTTCTGTCGAACACACGGCTGGAAAGCCAAGCATTCGCCTCGAACCTCACACGGCTGCTGACGTTAATACTGGTAGAGAATGTGATGGCACATGGTATCCTGCCAAGGGAGGCGACCATATTGTTGCGAAATGCTGGATGAAAATTGACAGCAACCCAAGCGCACTTGGACGTGGAGCGCGGATTGGACTAGACTTTTACGGTGCAAATGGTTATATTACAGGCGTTTCTGGCGCACATGGTATAAATCCGCAACCCGATGCAGACGTTCAGGCAAATTTTGTTCATTGGGGAACGGCTGGATGGTCGCAGAGAACCATTGACTTCATTCTAGCGTCTACCTATACTAGCGATGTAGACGGCACGACTCAAACCGTCACTTCTATTGTTATGTGGATGCAAGTGGAGGGTCCTTCTGACGCTGGTAGCGGCTGGTTTGCTGATGCTGAATTATACATTAACCCTTACCCTTGAGTTAACTTGTACTCGCGCGCGCTTGTAATTCAGCTAATAATAGGTAACGCAATATACGATGGAGCACATTTCTTCAACCTCGCTAGCGCTTCAAACTTGTCACCTGACGCTTACTCTCATTTGATCGACAAGAGATAGTTTTCCAAATCCCTTGAAACTTTCTCCCATGTGTATTTCTCTTGGATAATCGGTCGTCCGGATTTTCCCCATTGCTCAAGTTGCTCTTTATTGTGATATGCGTATTCTATTGATTTTGCTATTTCAATCGGTTCAGCTGAACAGGTATAAATACCGCATTTCTCCTCACCAATGATTGAGCGATGAGCTGGAATGTCAGTTACAATGACGACTTTTTCCATAGCCAGATATTCAAGGAGTTTAAGTGGGCATTGAAACCTCCAATATGAATGATATGGCAATGGAACGATACAGACGTCACCCATCCCGATAAACTTGGGAATCTTCGATTGTTCTATTGGATTGTGAATGAAAACGTTATCTTGAAGAGAATCTTCCCGAACCAGAGTTTTCAACATGGGAACTATGGGCCCGGTTCCAAGAAGAAAAAAGACAACGTTTGGATATCTGTGCTTTAGTACTTTTACGGCCTTTATGGTTTCTGTCAATCCCCGCGTAGCTGAAAACACCCCGTGATAGAAAACAACGAATTTTCCAGTTAATCCAAGCTGTTTTCTTAATTCTGCACTCTCTGAAATGAGATTTTGGGGATTAAATAAACTGTCAGAAACTCCAGATGTCCACACTCCTACCTTTGCTGGATCTATATTGAAAAGGCTGCAGACTTCCTTCTTCATTAAAGGAGTAATAATTGTCATGCCGTCAAACAATTTCTTAGCTGTTAGAATGGACACAGAGAACCAAAACTTTTGTTGAAAACCTCGAAATCCTGTCGTCTCGACCGGAGTACTTCGTACGTCCAAAACAGACTTCACCTTCTTGAACCTAGAAATTAGAAGCTGTGGAAAGGCACTAAGAATATGGACATAAGGTTCCATAATGATGACATCTAGCTTCGAAATGATAATAAAGATAGGTAGATAAAAGAAGAGAAAAATGGTAAACATAACTGGCGAAATTAATGGAACATGTCTCAGAGGAACAGAAATTATGCGCACTTGTGCATTTTCAATTCGAGGGACGTTCTTTGTTTGCACTGATATGAGAGTGACTTCATGTCCGAGTTCTGCAAATTGTCTTAGAATGTTTAAAAGAGACGGGTTGTCAAGGAAGAAGCTTATCCAAAGAATTGAAATCTTTTTGGAGTTAATCTCTTTTACAACAGTCATCGCTTCGACCAGCTGAACAATAGCTTTTTTTTATGTATCTACAGACATTCGCGCGTGCGAATCGTCTTTTTTTGTTCAGGAGACTTTGCGAGCAATTACAACTATTGCTCTTTTCAACAATTCTTCCTTTGGATATCCACACAATTCTGAACTTAATTCTGGAGTAAGGTAGTGTTCAGGCTCCTTATATTCAGTAATCCACTCTAAGATCTCGAATTCCCCAGAAAATAGTCTGTAGTAGTCTCTTTCTCGTAATCTATTCAAAGTAGGGTCAATTGGATACTGTTGTTTTCTCAGATGATCCCATGGCGGTACTTTCCCCAAAACAACTTGCCCATTGTCTGGGTTGCTCCACAGAATATTGTGCCCTCCTGTGAGACTGGGGAACAAATGAATCTCCACATGTATTAGAGCGTTCTGCTTCATTATCCTCTTCATTTCTTCAAGGACTGCACCTACATTTCTAATGTGCTCAAACGCCGCATTTGACACTATTAGGTCAAAGTCTTCTTCAAAAGCCGTGTGGCAAGCATCCATTTCCCTCAAGTCAACGCCTTCAAAACTCAAGGGAAAATCAGCTATCATCTCCAGCTCCCGGTAATAGAATCTGTCGTAATAACAATCAGCCATTAACCTCGTTAAAAATCTTCTAAAACCTTGAGTTGCCAAAATTCTCCGATATTTCGCAAAGTCAACGCCCCTGGTTAGAACATCCACGTCAATTCCAACGGCTCTCGCTCCCAAGCTATGAAATAGCAACGTAAATGGAGCTCTTATTCCACATCCAACATCAAGGACACTTATACCCTTAACGTCACCAAAAAAGGGCCCTATTCGCTGGAGAAGATTTCGGAAAATTCTGTAGTCATGTCTAGCATGCATTTTAATGTACTGAGGCAACAAATAGAATCTGTACTTGTTCAGAATCTTCAATATCCTCCTGTTTGAGCCAAGATGATTCCTAGATTCCTGACCTTGATCGCGATTAATGCTTCGACTAGGGAATCTTCGTTTTTTTCAGCGTCAATTCACTTTGAGCTTGCGCTACATTTGTTTACAAACCAAACTGCGGTTAGCATAGCTTTGAGAAGAAAATAGTGCGCTAGTTTTCACATCCCAAAAATACTATGCTTAACCCCTCCCTCAGTTCTCTTTTGCTCGCTCAGTACGTGGTCGATTGCGGCTCGATAGCCTTCTAGACTCTTTTCGCAGGAGAAATCGTGTATAATGTTTCTTGATGCCTTTTTCATATCTTGCCTAAGTCTATGATCGCCTAGAATCCTTTTTACGGTCTGATATAGCTGTTCTACGTTCCTCGTTTCAACTACATAGCCGTTTACTCCGTTTTTTACCAAGTCTCGCGAGGCGCCAGCATCATAAGTAGTAATGATCGGGCAACCGCATACCATGGCTTCATTTATGACAAAACCCCAGACATCCTGTAAAGTCGGCAATACAAAGACGTCTGCCGCCAAGTAGTAGTCAACCAAATCCGATACATATCCAGCGAATATTGTCTCAATATCATTTTGAACTGACAATCTTTTCAAGTCTTGTTTGTATGGGCCGTCACCGACAATTACCAAGGCAAAATCATTATCTTCCTTCTTTAATTTCGCATACGCTTGGATCAGATATTGAAGACCTTTTCTTTCTGACAGGTATGCCACCGATAGAATCATCTTCTTATTTTCCAGACCCAGTCTTGCCCTTAGTTTTTTGACGTTACCTTTCTTCAGTGATTCTTTGCATTCTTGCTCTATTGCATCATTATCAATAACATTCCACGCTGTGAATATCTTGGAGGCCAATATGCCTCTGCGCAACAGGTATTCCTTTGTTGCAGTACCCGGGACAACATAGCAACTAGAGTGCCTCAAAACAAGCTGCCAAAAGATGAATCTGGTCAAAATAAGAGGAAAACTAAACGCTTTCCAAAAAGGGTATTTTCGGAAACGCCCTAAATATGATGATATTTCGCCACCTCTAAAATCAGTTTCCTCAAGAAAAAGAATAAACGGTTTTCTACGTATTTTCGAAACTAGAAACGTAATCATCGTACCGAAGTAATGAGGGACACCTCCTATGAACACGTCATATTCATTGCGTAATAGTTTGAATGGCAATGACGGGTTTAGAGGATTAGCAATGTCTTCGGGATTGAAGCTGAAAAGGCGAGGCAAGAAATTGACTTCTCTCAATATTTCATGATCGAAATTAGCGTTAAGCCTGACCTTCCACTTCCTGGTTGAGGATCGATATCTTCCGAAATATACTTTCAAGTTGACATTAGGTAGCCCAGCAATTCCCTCAAAAATCGGCATTCTATAAGGGGCGCACTCATTGTGAAAATACGCTATCCTAACCATGGAACATTCCCTTGACTAGTCAATTCTCGAGTTTGAAAAGTCCATGAAGCGCGCGTGCTCGTTTTCAAGCCCTACAACTTCATACCCCGCCGCTTGAAGCATCGGCACCATAACTGAACCTATGTATCCCTTATGACCTCTAACTAAAACGCGCGCGCCTCTCTCTTGCGAGAGATGGCTTATGCCATGGAACTGGTTATCGCCGACCAGTAATACTATTTTTCTTCTTTGGAAACCTTCTGCTTTGCCACTTTCTACAATATCCATTGACATTGTTCTCCCGCGCTGTGTTAGGCTACCCTTAGCCAATTAGGTTTCGATATAAAAATCTAGATGAATTGAAGCGATACTTAATGTATGGTGCTCAGAGCACGAATTATAGCGATATACTTGTCAACGTACACATCAGGCGAGAAGTTTTGCTCGTAAACCTCTTTTGTTTTTTCCGGAGGAAACTCGCTCTTTGAGAAGCCCAATAGAATATTCTTAAGCTCGGTCCAATCGTTAAAAATCAGTTTTTTATCCACTTTCCCTACAATCTCCGGTAATCCACCGGTGTTTGAGGCTGTGACAGGTGTACCAACGGAGAGAGCCTCTAAGGCTGCCAAAGGCGCGTTCTCCGGGCAAATTGAAGGAATTATTAGCGCTAAGGCGTTTTTGTACAAGGAGTACAGCTTCTTGTCATTAACAACGCCTGCGTAGGAAACGAAACTGCTTAGCGAATTCCTTTTAATAAAATCTACAACATGATTCCTGAGACTTCCGTCCCCTACTACAACCAATTTTGCATTTATCGCACATCTAAGTTCTCTGAAGAGTTCCAGAAGATTCAAGATGCCTTTATGCATCTCCAACATTCCAACAAAAAGGAAATAATGCGAATAGCGTGCTGGAGGAATATTGTTGGGAGGAGATGGTACGAAATTGGGCAAGGTAACACTTTTCACGTCGATTTCTCGTGCTAGCCTTCTTCGAACGTAGTTGCTTGGACAAATAATAAGATCTATACTTTTAATAGCTGCCTTGAAGCTTCTAAAAGACCTCCATACTTGAAGGGGTCTCCCGCACTTCAAGACACAGAAAAAGCACGAGCCTCCCTCACAGATTTCCGACCCATTTTTTAGTAGATTATTTTGCTGGCAGACCAACCAGTAGTCATGTGCCGTGAAAAGGTTGACGCAACGCCTCCGTTTCTTCAAGAGGCCATAGCCCAGCAAGGAAATATTATGGTGGTGAACCACATCTGGCTTAATTTCATTGACTAACTCATCAAACTTCTTGATTATCAAGGAAGAATTCCCTAAAATATATGTGGCATATGAACTCAAATAAAAACGTGTCTTGATTGCATAAGTGCAAACTCCGTCTGGCTCAGCCTTCTCTGGAAAGCTTTTCCTTTTAACTTTATAAGCATCCAAGCTATGCAAGACGTGCACTTCGTGACCTCTTCTCATCAATTCCTCGGCTAGGTATTTGACGTGAACAGCATCTCCACCAATATGATACGGCGGGTAGAAAGTCGTCGACAACAGAAACTTCAAACCTTCCATTCCTAAAACCCCAATGGACATGTGTCATTTCGTATAGCAGATGATTCTTCATTATTTTTTTGGCAGCGTATTTGCGGTCTTCGGGATATTTCATTGTATGCCATATGCTTTGTAGCCACCACTTCAGGTTGAAATACAGGGCACGGTAAGCCATTTTCCTAGCGCGCATGCCTGTTCCTAAATTCGTTTTGCGAGGTAGTTTATGCTTCTGGTTTTGCTTCGTCTATGGATGGTGATGTGCCTTGGGATGTGAGAGGCATCGTTTTAAAGGCGCGACCCAACTCTATTACACTAGAAAAAGGGAATTTAGGAACACACATGCGCGCAACTTACACCTCAAGAACAGCGATTCGAGCAACAAAAAGTGATAAACACCTCCACAGTTAACATCTATTGACTCACCAACTTGCAGGCAACGTTGAGGAAAAAGCAGATGACTAAAGCTGCGGAGATGGCTAAGGTCTCAGTGAAGGGAGGCTTCAATCTGCTGTGGGGTTTGGTAGCTTCCACAGTCATTTCGTCGTTGGGCACGATATTCACCGCTAACCTCCTAGGCGACACCAACTACGGTCTGTACACGATCGCCCTGGCCGCTCCCAACTTGATCTCCACCTTCAGAGACTGGGGCGTAGCCGTAGCCATGATAAAATACACCGCCCAATACAACACCAAAGACAAAGCCGCCAACATACGGAGCATCTTCGCCGGCGGCATACTCTTCGAAACCGTCTTAGGCCTGGCCCTTGCAGCAGTAGCCTTTCTGCTCTCAGGCTTCCTGGCCCGCCTTTATTCGCTACCAAACATAACGCCCCTCATCGAAATAGCCTCCTTCACTATCCTGACCACAGCACTACTTAGCACAGCCCAAGCAGCCTTTACAGGCATGGAAAAAATGGAACTAAACAGCATCGCCCTCATCGTCCAATCCATCATCAAAACCGTCGTAATCCCCGCACTCGTCATCTTCGGCCTCGGCCCCCTCGGCGCCGTCATCGGATTCGCCATAGCCTCCCTAATCGCTGGCCTCATCGCCTTACTCTTCATGTGGTCACTATACAAGAACCTACCAAAACCAACCAACAACACACTCGAAATCAAAGCTACTATAAAGACAATGTTCAACTACGGACTCCCCCTGTCAATCGCAACCATCATAGCCACGTTCCAAACTCAGTTCTACAGCTTCATATTGCCCATATTCGTCGCCCCTGATCTGATAGGCAACTACGGCATAGCCAACACATTCGTCGTGCTAATCACCTTCTTCGCCACACCCGTGAGCACCATGCTCTTCCCCGCTTTCAGCAAACTTGACCCACAAAAAGACCACGAAACACTCAAAAACGTCTTCCAATTCTCCATAAAATACGCCTCACTGCTCGTCGTGCCCGCCGCAGCCATCGTAATGGCACTGGCGAAACCCGGAATTTCCATACTGTTCCCCAAATTCCCGGCGGCGCCGCTGTTTCTAGCCCTGCTCGCCATAAACTACCTCTACGTGGCATTCGGAAACCTAAGCGTCGGCAACCTCATAAACGGCCAAGGCCAAACCGAATTCAACCTGAAACTTTCCCTTATCACGTTCGGCATCGGCTTCCCCCTGGGCATCGTCCTCATCTCCAGATTCGGCATCCTCGGCTTAATCGTCACCACGCTAACAGCCGGCATCCCCAGCCTCATAGTCGCACTACGCTGGCTCAAAAAACAATACGACGTAACCGTAGATTGGGCATCCTCCGCCAAAATACTCCTATCCGGCGGCACGGCCTCGACAATCACCTACGCTCTCATCACCCAACTAGCCTTCAGGAACTTAATCGCACTCGTCGTAGGCGCGATCGTGTTCCTTTTCATCTTCCTGATCGCTATTATCCTCACAGGAGCAATCACCCGAGGTGACATCGACACCATGCGAGAAACCATGACCGTCCTTGGCCCCCTCGGACGCTTGGCGGACTTTGTCCTGAACATCATCGAAAGACTAATGACTACCCTTAGACGTTAGCGAAACAAAACATGCCCGGGCGCGCGCTGCTAAACCGGGCCCCAGTCGGCAATGTGTGCTCAACAAACCTTATCGTTTCCTTGATGGTGTTCCAGTTTTCACCTGGCAACCAAAATAGCGCGCACGCCTACCAGCCTTTTTCACACATTGTATTGCATCTTCACCTTGCTCAACAGTAATGCCTTTCTAAGAGTCGTCAAGAATCTTCTGGTTTAGCACGCGCTGACTTTCACTTGTAAGGCAGGTAGTTCCAGTCCCAGGGCATGCCGGCTCTGGAATCTTTGTTGTTGCCATTGATGATTCTGGGGACTATTGTTGCATCGTTCCATGGTCTTCTTTCTTCGTCAGGGTTCGCATGGTCGTAAAGCTTGGTTGTGAAGTAAAGCAGAGACGCTGTTTCGTTGCCTATTACTTTGAAACCATGCCAGTAATGACCTGGAACCCTCACTATCTGCAAATCACGCCCTGTTGAAACTATCTCGTTCAGTTCTTTTGTCTTTTCTTCGTAAGCGCAAATCTTCAATTCGCCATTCACAGCTACAAAATAATCTGTTTGTCTTTTCAGGTGTCTGTGCCAAGCTCGAATCATGTTTGGATACGTGTAAGAGAAGTTAGCTTGGGCTGGCCATTCTTCATTCAAGAGATCTTGCCAATCTTGTCTAAAGATTTCTGCGAAAAAGCCTCTTTCGTCATTAAGTTTCTTTATGGGTTTGATAGTTATTCCTTTGAGCATATTTTTCACTTTACAGTTCTATGTATATTCTCTTTTCTAGAATGAATCTTTTGTCCCCTTCCCTCATATTTGCACTGTCACCGACTATCTCATAAGCGAGACATAAATTTCCTCCATCCGATCTGTTATCTTATTCCAATCATAATGCTCCCTAACACGGTCTATTGCCTTCCATTGAATTTTATCAACTATATCCGGATTTGCAAGTAGAAATTGAAGCTTTTCTTTTAGGTCCTCAGAGTCTCCATGTCTAAATGAGAAACCAGCATCGCCAATAGTTTCCAGATTTTCTGGGATGTCACTTACGAGTACACATTTCCCCATGGCCATAGCGGTGAGCAAGGCAGGAGATGTACCCTCAAGTTCAGAAGGTGTAACATAAAGATATGCACCTTTGCACAAATTTTCATAATCCTTTCCATATACGTACCCTAAAAACTTGGTATTTTCGTTTGCATTTTTTCTTAGAAAAAGCTCGTACTCTTTTCCATACGGGTCGCCTCCAATAATAACTAGTTTGAAATCTGTTTTGATTTTTTTAAAAGCCTCTATTAAACAATGGATACCTTTTTCATACACCAACCTGCCAACAAAAAGGACATATTTCCTATTTTCAAGGTTTTTTTTATGAAGAATTGTGTCATCAGGCTCTGTCAGATCAATATTAGCTCCACAAGGAACATATATTGGGGGCTTGTCGAACTTCTTACGATACCAGTCTTGTACAGACTTTGAGTCGACAGTTGTTACATGTGGGAAATACAATGCAAAACCTGCTGTCAAACGCAGAATCTTTCTTGCCCATTTCGGATAACTCGATCTATTCCATACCAACCCGTCAAGAGAAAGTACGGTTTTTGAGGACGCTATCCTCGGCAAAAGCACAAAAGGCCAAGCATCAGAACCATAAAAATGAACAACGTCAACGTCCCTGTGCAACGCATCAAGGGCAGAAACAAATGCACGGAAGGGAAAATCCAGGAATTTGCTTCTTAAACATGGGACGTATATTAATTGGACAGATTTGTATGATTTCGTCTGTGGTTTTGAACCTCTGCGACCACAATATACGATTATTTCGTGCCCTTTTTTGGCAAGTCTAGTAGCAACCTCCTCTATGCATGTTTCAAACCCACCGTAGCGAGCCGGGATGCCCATGGTTCCTACATAAGCTATTCTCATACAATCAACATCAAAATTCGGAGTGCCAGAGTCTTATTGTCAAAATCACTCTTTTTTCATCAACCAATTGATGTAATCTTCAAGCGCTTCTTCCCAGCTACGCATAGTATTTCTCCCCACTAAATCCAAATGATAATTCCTCAGAGCTTCCATTCTTGGTCGTGGGGCTGGGAGTGGAAACGATGCTGAAGTCACCGGTTTAAGCGTAACGTTTTCAAATTTTGCACATTGAACAATCTTTTTAGCGAAGTCAAATCTTGTACAAAATCCGTTATTCACCACGTGGTATAATCCATATGATTTGGTCTTTATGAGGTCCTTTATGCCATTTGCAAGGTCAAGAGTATATGTGGGTGATCCGATTTTGTCTGTGACAGCAGAAATCTCGTGCTTTGTCTGTGCAATATCTAAAATCTTGGCTACGAATTTCTTGTCTTCTTTCCCTCCTCCGAACAGCCAGCCAGTTCGAACAATATAAAAATTATCAAGATATCTCTCGACCATTTTTTCTCCTTCGAATTTGGATCTGGAATATACGCTTTGGGGGTTGGGAGTATCAAATTCTGTATAAGGTTCAACCTTAGTCCCATCGAAAACACTTCCAGTACTCACATAAACCATTTCAGCTCCTACCTTTTGACTTGCCAGCGCCCAATTCTTAGTACCAATGACGTTCGTTGAGAAAGCATCATCTATTTCTATCTCACAACGGTCAACATCTGTTTTTGCCGCAAGATGTATAACTATCTCAGGTCTTGTTTTCTTCGCAAAATCCATGACGCGACTCTCATCTCTAATATCGTTCTGCTCTTTGTCCCGTATATCGTAGCCCATTTCATAGGCCTGTACTTCATTATGTTTACCTAGAACCTTGGTCACATCTTTTCCAAGCATCCCTAGATGTCCAGTCACTACTATCTTCATTTGATACCTCCAATAGATCGATTTTATCGGCCACAAGTCCTCAGCGCGCGTTAATAACAGTTTTGTGCGCGCTGTAGATCCTTGATCGGGAAACAAGATGGATCAGAATGTACCCGATAAGAATTTTGCAGATCTTATTGCTCGCGCGTGCAACGACAAGTATCGGGTTCACCATTTCTCACATAACCTTTCTAGTAGTATGCATACAGAAATCACACGCGCGAACCCGACAACTTAAGCACTTCCAGTTTTCAGGATCTCCTATGTAGATTTATCGCGCGCCAGTTGAGAAGTTCCGTTAGGCCTTCTTCAAGGGAGAGCTTTGGACTGTATCCAAGAATTCTCCTCGCCTTAGAAATGTCAGCGTAACCATCCCGGACGTCACCAGGTCGAGCCTCAGCACACACGTTCTCTACATCTTCTTGTTTCAGCAACCGCTTGAGGACTTCCGCAACTTGATTCACGCTTATCCTCGTACCACTGCCTATGTTGAAGAACTCCCCCACCGCATTCTTGCAACCTAGAGCAAGGATGTTGGACTCAACAACATCTCCGACATAAACAAAGTCCCTCGTCTGCTCACCGTCTCCAAAGACTATCGGAGACACATTCTTGAGAAGCCTATTAAGGAAGATAGTTATCACTCCTCCGTACGCACAGTCAATATCAAAACTTTGCCTCGGACCATACACGTTAAAATACCGTAAGGATACGGTTTCGAGACCATAAACAGTGTAAAATGATCTAACATAATTCTCTGCAGCAAGCTTAGAGATACCATACGGAGACGATGGGCATGGGATCAGATCCTCACCTTTCAGAGGAGATGGAGTCTCACCATAGACAGCTGCGGAAGAGGCAAACACAAAACGCTTTACACCACTATCCAAAGAAGCTTTCAAAAGGTTTAGAGTTCCAGAAACATTCACGTCGTTAGCAAGAAGCGGATTCTGCACTGAAAGCGTCACACTAACGAACGCAGCCTCATGAAAAACAACATCAACGTCCTTCGTTATCTCCCTGACCAAATCCAAATCCCTAATGTCCCCCCTCACAAAACGAAAATCTCCCTCAGCGTAGTTGCTAGGCACATTCTGCAAGCTTCCAGAAGACAGGTTATCAAGAACCGTGACTTCAAAACCTTCCTTAAGAAGCCTGTCAACAATATGACTACCGATAAAACCTGCGCCTCCGGTCACCAGTGCCTTCGAATAACGCTTACCCAAACCATATTCCTCTTTTCCATTCAAAATCTGCTAGGGTTCATTGTGGATGTTGTTCCGATCAGGTTAGACTTTTTTGAGCCACGCTTCTCTCCAAAAACAGAAACAGGACCGATCACATCCTCCATGAGCCTTTCCATCGCAAAAAACACCCTCAAGCAAGACTGTCGGAGTCTTTATGCTCCTCAGCTCGCCCGTGGCCTCAAGAATAATCTTGTTCAGCTTTTTGTAAACCCTGAACCTTCTCCCACAGAATTTCTCCATTTCAGGAGTAAACCGTAGTCCTCTAAGCTTGTCCTGCCCATCGAGCGTCGCAAAAATCTCTTTTGCGGACCTGACCTCCACCAAGTCACTAGGCAGCAGACTCAAGCCCACCGCACTAGTTCTTGAAGCGGAACCACGCTTTCCCTGAAACAACAGGCGCGTAACCCTAGAATGGCGCAGCCTTCGAGTTGAGAACCCGACGGGCCTTAAAACCCGCAGATGCCATACATCTCTCTTGATATTCCACCAACACCTTCTCAGTGGCAGTGCCGAACGAGTGTCAGGGGACGAAACCTCAACCAGCCCATCGTAGCAGTACTGGCATTCCTTTGGGTTCTTAGACATTCAATTCCCTTAGCAAACTCCCTTAAACAAGGAAGAGTCTATCCAGACTGGTCTCAAGCCTGACATCTAGCGCGCGCGCAACTTTCAATTCTCTTCAAAAAGAATGGCGGTCTGAAGAAATGCAGTTCAATAAGCGGATTCCAGCATGATTCTTTTTAGAATCGTGACTCCATGTCTCAGCTTCAGCTTCTTCTCTCCAAGCCTCGGCCGATAAGGAATAGGAATCTCCAGAATGCCATAGCCTCTCCTTTCCACATGATGATTTAGCTCAACCTCTATGTCAAAACCCTTTGACCTAGGCACCCAGCCCTTCAAAACCTCACTCCGCACGACTCTTAAGCCTGTTAGAGGATCACGCAGAGCAATTCCATTCAGCATGGTATGCGAAAAAGCCAGCAACCTGTTGCCAAAATAGAACACGTCGCGCATTCCTCCAAGGTGAAAATGGGAGTTAAACCTGTTCCCGCACACCATACCTACTCGAGGGTTTTCCTTCAGAATCTTGATCATCTTGGGCAAGTATTCAGCTGGATAAGTGTAGTCTGCATCTGTGAAAATAACATAGTCCGCGTCGACATTGACCCGTGTAATTGCTTGCGCAATCGCCTTGCCCTTGCCAGTGCCTTCCTGAAAGATCACATCAGTGTCCATCCCTTTGGCAACCTCAACCGTGCGGTCACGGCTGTTGCCGTCAACAACAAGAATTCTGGGGTTCTCAAGATACTGGCGCAGCTCAGCTATGGTCACCCCGATGCCTTCCTCCTCGTCGAGGGCGGCAACAATCACCAGCACAGGACTCCGAGAGCCTTCCCCAAGCATTTGATTCACCAACAACCCAGAAGTCACTCAACTTCTGATGCCAACTACTCATACTTAAAGATAAAAGGGGTATTCTTCTATAAGAATATTACAGTTTCACCTAGAAACTCGTTATCACGTTCAACCGCAACGTCAGAAATCGATTGTGAAACCCAAACTCGGTACTCGCGGCATTGTGAACCCACAACTCTACGAAAACCTGATAATAGTCCCATTATTCGAGTTGTTCGGATCGAAATGGCTTGAGGTGAATCTAAATATTCGGGCAAGAAAACTCTATGACAATTCTGAACTTTCCATTGTCGAGTCCAACTTCTCATTCCTACTCAGAACGGATTCTAGACAGACGTCGCCTTCCAAGCTGCCTTTTTCGCATAAGTGTCGTATCCATTGGTTGCTTGTTTCCTTCAACCCAACGTTCACGGCATAATCCATTATACTAGGTATCAAACTCGAAGCAGCCAAGACATTCTCAATAACCTTCAATTCATAGCATATCATTGAAAGATGCGACGATCTGCAGGTCTCAGTTTGACTCCTCGAGACAGATATGAACCTTTCTTTCAATTCCTGATCATCTGGGCTATTCCTCAATTCTTCGATGAGGATCTTCTTTGACTTCTCAATTTCGCTAAGGCACTCACGCACTTTGGAGATTCGACACATTAGCAAATCTCTAGCCTCAGAGAGATTCTGAGCCCCTAGATCATCGCAAACCCGCCGAAGTTCTAGCAAAGCCTCCAATTGTCCGACGCCAGCATATTTATCGCGGGGTCGCCAGAAAGCAATCGGTGGAAAGAGAATTCCAAGCCCTTTTGCAACATGCTGAGCCTCCGCCAAATATCTTGTGCCAGCAACGCCTCCAACGTAACAGGAGGGCATTAGACCGCTAAAAAAGATGAGACTCATCGGAATGGCTCTTGCCGATATTTTCGAAGCTATGCTGGACACGCTTGGATTACCTTCAGGCCCAAACTCCAAATCATAATGTTTCTGGCAATTAGCACAATTCCCCTTTCCAAACAAGACCCTGTCCTTCTCAGTTAGAAACAGCTTGGCTTTGCTCCCACAATCGCAGTGATACCAGAAAGGAACAAGCAAAGGTTCTTGATCCGAAACTCCACCACCGAAGCTCTCATTACCTTCAATCTTCTCTGCCTCCCCTAACAGACGGGAATAGTCCTTGAAATGTGAGAGCAAGAAGCAAAACTCTTCAGCAAAAGCTTGCTGACACTCCGAAAAACGCGCAAAAACCGTGTCGTACTCCCACAGATGGTTCACAATCTTTGATGTCATGAAAGCGTTGAAATCCGAATACTTCTCTGAACGCTCAAAGCAGTCTTCAACAGTATTCCAAAAGAGTTCGAGATTTTCGTGCATGACTGAAATAGAGGAAGAGGAGCATACCTCTGCAAGACCCAGCGCCTTCGACAGTCTCTTCAAAGATTTGATGGTTTCGTCAAGCCACTTTTCAGCTTGGGCTTTCCATCCGTCTACCAAATCATGCGAAGGTTTGACCACGCTGTTAAGCATCATTCTCTCAGGGAGCTTAGCCTCAATAGACAGTGTCCCTCCGCTTCTTCGGACAGCAGGGAGCTGGCATGTCCTAACCCATTTGTCATCCGTGAAGTCTTGATCTGCAATCCCGAAGAAATTGACAACGGGAATTTCTAGCAACTCTTGAAGCTTCTCTCCCAACAAGAAATTCAAAGTAGCCTTGCGCAACACTCCGCTGTAGGGAAAGAAATTTGGCTGATGCGCCGTCATTAAAACAATGCAATGTCCGCCTTTCAAGTCTTCTAAGCGCTCCTTGACAGAAGGAGTGAGTGTTCCACATTGCTCATGGAAAACCCTTGCAAAACCCGACAGCTTAGATCGCGTCTGACGAACATGTTCCGTGCTGATCTTCTCCAGATTGTTCCTGTAGAAAGAACTGCATGCCCTCACAAGTTCCTGGAGACTGTCAGGGAAAGAAACATCGCCCGCGACCATGAAACGGCCCTCAAATCTCGAAGATGAATTTGCCTACTTCAAAAGCCTCAGCGACTTCAACTCCAGCTTGGTAGCCACGAAACTTGGCCAGTCCTTCAATGGCTTTCACAGCGGCTCTGTATATGCCATTATGGTTGTTCACTTGGGAACCAAACAACCTTGTCACCTTCATTTTCAATTCAAAGACCTTCGCCAAGTCTACGAAGACCTGAGGCGTGAAGTCTCTTTGTGTGCTGGCTCCTTCATACATCAGTATTATCTTGCAGCGTCTACAAGCAGACAGTGTTGCATGCCCCACATTTCGGTGGTCCTGATGCGTATCCTCGCACGCCGGCGCGTAGACAATGTCAGGTTTAATCTCATTAACAACCTTCTCAATAGCGTCAACTGTCTCTCTTCCATCATGAATCCTTGTGTCTTCCAAACCTCCAAAGGATAAACCATCGACTCCAAGTATTTTGGCAGACTCCTTGCACTCGCTTTCCCTGACCTCGCCGTTTCCAGAAGCTTCCCCTCTAGTCAAAACAAGAAGATACACTTTGTCACCTTTCAGTTTGTGCAAAGCAAGAGCCCCTGCGCATCCTAATTCAATGTCGTCAGGGTGTGCACCTACAGCTAAAACAACTTTCATATTCTTATACACCCCACAAATTTGAGAGCCGAAGGAGTTACAATCCCAAGAATCATTGAGCTAAGATTAAGCTTCAGCTCCCCGTCGCTTTCCTCATACTGCAGCTATAGACTTTCACTAATTCAGCTGAAGTGGCTTAAGAAAATTGGGAAACAATCTAGACCTATCACCTAAACTCTAGACAGGGGCTGTCATGTTCAACCAAAGGTCAACAAACCTGTTATGAAATTGCATCAGGTCGGCTTTGGCATCGTAAAGCCAAAGCTCAAAAAAGATCTGATAATAATAACCAGTGCCGTTAACGTCCCATGAAGCTGCCTTATCAACATTGAACTCAACACCATTTATCATCAAACCCTCAATCAAAGATTGATTCTCTGAAAACCTAACATCCAAAAACGAAAATGTCAACGGTGCCTCCCAGCTTTTCCCGTCTTCGAGAAACACGCGGTACTCATACAACGACTCAAGCGGGCTAGCCACGCCACTTGTAGAGTTGGGCAAAGGCTCAGACTGGTTCCTAAACTTGACTATAACCCCATAATAAGCGGAACTGCCCAAATGATTACCAACCCCCAAGTAAACCATGTAACTCTCATCCGCACTAACGTCAAGCGGATAATCGCTAGCCATGTGTCCAGGACCCAGAATATACAACCTCGAAAACTTTTCGGGGCCGGGCAAATGCACAACCAAGCTCAGAGCCGGAGAGGTGAAAAGCAAAACGCCGATTAGGCCGACGGCAGAAAAAACAACCCTGTAGTCCTCAAGGTTCATTTGACACCACTCTAGGCTTCGCACCCAACACTTTCCCAACGTAGCCCCGCCTGAACCGACGCCAAACAACCGCCAAAACAACCACAAACACGGCAACCCCCACCACAGAAAAAGCAAGAGACGCCCAGAAAACCGTCAGTGCCCCATCCAAAGCCGATGTCTTCAAAACATCAGCGTCGCCCTTAACACTTTCAGCAATTCCGATACACTGACCAGCCTTGCTGGCAGCTTCGCTTGAATTCCCGTTTCCAAGCGCGATTTCAGCTTCCACCAGAATCCCGCCAGCCTCATTCAGCCTCAGAATCAAACTAGAAACGTTTGCCCCAGCCCTCTCAGCATCCAAAGTAGCATTGAAAGCCTGGCGAACCGCAACATCCGCCTCTCCAACACTCGCAGAAGCATCGCCAGTTCCCCTGACACAAAGCGGCCCAAACGAAAGCAAGCCAGCAACCATTAGAACCAACAATAGCCAAGCAAAACTCTTAGCCCGCTGTTTGAGCAGACCACTCACTTTCGACGTTTCCCCCCACACACAGCCTTAAGCTTACCATTCCTCAAAGGCTGACACATCCTCTTCAAAACCTCCCTCTCAAACATGGCACTCTGAAGCTCGCTCTCCAACTTTGAATATCTACTAGAGAAACCATTGTACTTTTCTAGAAAATCCTGACCCTTCTCCGTAACTTCATAACCCTCATCGTTCAACCGTAAGAAACCAGTCTGAACCGTTCTCCCCAAGTACTTCTCCAAAAGCCTATAACTCAAGTTTGCCACACCCATTATCCGCGTCTTCTTCGTACCGCTGCCAGCAGCATGCAGAATATCCGCTATGATACCCAGCCCATCTCTGTACTTAGCCATCTAGAACACAACCAAACACAAACAGAACAACGGAAAACAGAGAAACCTAAGACAAGATACATGCGTTACTTGTGAAGCCAGCCCCTGCCGCCCTTCTTCAACTGCTGCCTCTCTTTCTCACACTTGGACTGACCATTAACATAGGTTCTGGCTCTCGAATGAGTAACCTTATTCAATTCCGCACGAACAAACTTGCCCCATCCACCAACATCAGGATCAGGAGAATAAACCAGACCCTGAGACGCGTAAACTTCCATTATCTGCGAAAAACTCGGAGCCTTAGCAGCCCTAGTCGCAAATATAACGTCGCCGCGACTCATAAAAAGCACCGGGTAATCCCGAACAGAAACCCCTTCAGCCCTAACACTATCATCAAACCGCTCCGTCCACAAAAGCCCCCACTCCTCCTTAAGCCTACTCCGAAACGCATCCCGCTCACCCCTACTCCCAGACTCCACTAAACCAATCCCTCCCTGACAGGAGCGGAAACGAAGACCTTGTTACTAACGTTCACCTTGTCACCAACGTTCACACGGTCGTCCTCGAATTCTCCTTCCTCAACCCTTCAAGTCGAAACCCTAGTATTTAAACGATATTCTACATAACATCTATGCAAATGTTGTAGAACAATAACCCATATCTTCCACAAAAAAGTTTCATCCAAACCCAAACGAAACCCCAGAAGCATCATAAAAAACACACCCTCAAACCCTGAACCCAGAGAATTGTAACAAACGTTTCAATTCCAGGCACCATCCAACGCTGCAAATGCCATGTTCCAGACCCAAGCTCCAACCCAGAAAACCAAACCGGACCCACCATAACATACAAGGATATATGTACATGTCAACAACACTTATCTCTCTATCCCGCCAAATCCGAATCAGGCATAATCTTGAACCTGCCTAAAAACATGCGCGTACGCAACAGGGCAGTTATCCTGATACTCATGCCCATCACAATCTTCCTCTGGCTAATCGGATGGACCCTCTTCTGGACAGGCTCCAAAAACCGACCCTCAACACCCAAACCCACCGCTGAAACACACGCCACAATCACCACAACCATACTCTTAGAAAACTACGAAGAATACAACACCTAACCCACGCTCCTCCTCAGAACACTCCAGCAAGACACGTCAACACCGTTGATTCGAGCACTCCACAACATAAACACATCTTTCCAGAAAAACCACACTAGAAGCCGACACGCAATCGATCGATCGAAGCCTACTCGAACAACCACAAACACCTCGGAAAGGTGGACTTCCTAAAGATAATTTTCGAATAAACCTAGCACGCGCTAGATTTCTGGGCGCTCAAGCCGCAACGACAAACGGTTTGTCCAACTGTCTATCTACTCTAACACACGTTTTCTTTTCTAGTAAACTCTTTTTCCCACATCAACGCCATGGAAAACAACTATTTTCTCTTCCTCGTCAATTTCGTAGATAACCCTCTATTTTCTAATCCTTATTCTCTGCTTCCTATACACTTACTTTTCCAGCGTGTTTGCTTTCTCTTCAATGAAAGTCAACGCTTCATCTATAGTTCTTACTTCTGTTTCTTTAGGTTTGCCGCGTACGTGCTCATGATACGGAAAAGAGCTCAATTCTTTATGGTGCGGAACATCGTTAAATCCCCAAACATCCTTGTCGTCAACTATATAGTAACACGACTGCTTACGTTTTCCCATGGACAAGTCTTCAACCAGCGTCACGTCCACGTATCTACGCTTGTTAACAACCAACCTAACCGTCACCATTCTTGAATACGCCGTCTCAAGGTCGGTCTTAACCTTATAATCTCTGAAGAAGGATCCTAGATGCTTTTTAACGATTTCCAATAGCTCCTCGAGCAGATAGCTCATTTATGCTCCTCAAACGTCCTTAACGCTTCTTCTATCTCATCTAATTCTTTGACAACACCTTTAAGGAAGAGAAACTCAAGGTACGCTTCATGTTCAGCATAGGAGTCTCCAACCCTGCCTTTTTCGAAGCGTTTAGCTGCCTCTTCATATCCCATGCCGTATTTCCCCTCATACTCAAGCAGGAGCTTTCTATAGAAGCTTGCTTTAGCTTTCAATCCTCCCCTAAGCTCCTCGATTAAGCATTGCTCGAGGCTCCTCCCCTTCGCTAGCCTCCTAAGAACATTTTTGAGGCGCTCAGGCACAACTATGGTTGTGCTCATTTCAACCCTACCAACACAGCTTATATACCCACTCACTTATAAAGACCGACAGCTGTCACAACCTAAACATCCTACTTCAAAACTTTCTCCAAATCGTCGATCCAACATTCAACATTTTTTACCGCGTCAATAAAAACTTTCAGCCAAAATCCTCCCTAAAATAACAAAACCATGCTTCAAACCCACTTTTTCTCGCCAAGCCTAGGCCTATAAACTATGGGTATCTCTACTATCCGATAGCCCTTCTTCGCAACATAAAAGTTCACGACAGCTCAGCCTGAGAAACCGTCATGTTCAGCCAAATGCCTACGAAACGATTGATCCGATTGATCATTTAAAGAACGTGGGCTTTCTGGCTAACTCATGTAAGCCCAAACTGTTTAGCGTCAAGGTTTCCCAGTTGAGCAGCATGTACCTCAGCGAAGACGACTGCATCCAGCTTGTCCATCGCTAGTGCTTTTTCCATGGTTTTTCCATCCTTTCCAGGTTGTTCAAGAGTGTTAGAACCTGTTCAACGGTTTTGTGATTTTGTTGTTTGCCGTTGCAGAAAAGTTTATCTGTATACGGTGCGTATACAAACTTATGAGTTCGGTCATTCCGGTTAGGGTTCCAGAAGAGGTGGTTCAAAAAGTTAAGGAGCTGGTTGACGCTGGAGTTTATTCGAACAGAAGCAGTCTCATCCGGGAGGCTTTGAGAAGGCTTATTGTCTCTGAGGATAAGAGTGTGCAGAAGGTTGATCTTGGAAAGGTTGTCGCGACGTTGGTTTCTGTCATAATCTCTTTGGAAGAGAGTATGGTCAAGGACGTTGTGCTTTTCGGTTCGGTGGCGCGTGGAGAAGCATCTGCAGGCAGCGACGTTGACGTTCTTGTTCTGATAGAAGGCATGGAGGCTTGGAGGGTTAGACAGCGCCTCTACGGTTTGATATATCCTGTGATACCAGCTTTGGAAGTGGATGTTTCCTTAATCGTGATAGACAAGAGAGATTTCATTAGTATGGTTCAAGCTGGGGATCCGTTCGCACTTTCTGTTATGCATGAGGGAATACAGTTGTATGGAGGATTCTTGGATGAGTATGGCAAGGGCGCATTTGGAAAAAGCTTTTGAAAGGCTGAGGGTTGCTGAAAAGCTGTTCCACGATGGCGATTATGAAGATGCCGTTTCGAGAGCCTACTACGCCATGTATCACGCTGCCAAGGCCGCGTTGTCTACCGTGAACGTTTTTCCTAAGACGCATGAAGGAGTGGTTTCAGAGTTCGGTAGAAGATTCGTTTTGACTGGAGTTTTCCAGAGAGAGCTGGGTAAGGATTTGGCTGATGCGAAGGCTGCGAGGGAAACCTACGAGTACAGCGTCACGGCAACTGTTGGAAAATCGGAAGCAGAAGCAATATTGTCAAACGCTCAACGATTCGTGGATACTGTGAAGAGGCGTTTGGAAGAGTAAAGTTCAGGTGAAGATGGGTTGAAGTGGCTTTCTTGCAGTTATGAAATTTTTAAATGTTCTGGTCGCTGTTTGGATGGTTGTGGTGATTATGGAAGAGTTTGTTGCTAGGGTTTTCAAGGGTGGAAAGGTTACGATTCCGAAGCGTTTGAGAGACTTGTTTGGTGTTGAGGATGGGAATTACGTTAAGCTTGCTTTGGTGGAGGTTTTGAAGAAGAATGATGGAGGAGATTGGATTCGGCGCAAGGTCAGCTGAAGAGGTGTCTCGGGCGTGAGTAATCTGAAGCATGGGTTTTTCAAGCGGGGGTTCATGCTGTGCGACCGCTGCGTCTTAAACGGCAAATGCGAGTCTTTTGTGCCCAGCGGAGAATGTGGCGTGGAGAAGCAGGCTTATGATTGGCTTTACTCCGAGCTGGTTAGCCAGTATAGGTTGGAGGGGTTGGCTGACGAGGTTTTAGTGGGGAGAGTAGCCATGTATCTGATCCGCATTGCCAGGGCTGAGGTTTATGAAGCCAACGTTGGGGTTTCAGACGCTTCAGCAGTTTGGGGAAAATACATTGGCGAGTTGGATAAGAGTCTGAGGGTTCTGTTGAAGGATTTGGTTCTGACGCGAGCTGAGCGCAAGAAGCTGGAGAAAGATGACGTTTTGGTTGATGTTGACCACTTGCTGGACGGTTTGGCGAAGAGGTCAAGGGTTGAAAGCAGGATTATGCGGAGACGTTCTCCCACGGTTTTGCTGCTTAAGGATTGGACGATGGAAAGGTCAAGGCTTAGATTCATGATTAAGGGTGGCAGAAGTGGCAGAAGAACAGAGAAAGAGAAAGCTTCCAAAGAACGCGGTTAAGCCTCTAATCGAGTACTGCGAGAAAAAAGCTGAAGAAACTGGGAGCTCAGCTTCGGAAATCTTTCGGCAGTATTTGGAGTTGATGAAGAAGTGTGAAGATTATTTCTTCGGCAAGCCTTGGCCTGAGATGCTCGATTACGAGACCATGTTGATTAACCAAGAAGACTTGGATTTTATTGAAGCTGGAGGAAGTTACGCGGAAAAGTGTGAAAGGGCTACAGTTGTAGGTCTGAGGCATGCGATCAGCTTGGAGGGTTTTGACTCAGAATGTTTTGAGGGGGCTGCTGGGCTTGGAAGTGTACAATGCTGGGACTGTGTAGTTCCAGACGCTATGACGCTTAGGAAGGAGATTGAAGAGAATGAACAGCGCAAGAGGGAAAATGAGGAGGGAATGAAGTCGGCAGAACCTTCATGGATGACAAAGCGAATGCATGAATACTATAAGAGGCCTGATGTGGTTAGGAGTGACAAGATGCTCCTTGTTAAGTTAAAGTTTTACGAGGATGTGGGCAGCGCCGAGGGTAAGAGCTGCGAGGTTAAGGACAAGTACAGGTGTCCTTACAAAGAGGAGTCTGAACACCTCATCGAGGATGGCAGGCTGGCTAAGTCCATATGGCGGCAAGTAGAATGGTATGATCACCACTGGAATCCATCACCCACCTTCCGTCCTTCAGCGCAGGATTTGAAGTGGTACCATTTTGGTGAACCATGCATTATAGATGTGACGAGTTATGATGATGTCATTAAAGCTATTGATGATGGGAGGTTGGAGAGGATAATAGAAGAGCATAAGAGGCATATGAAAGAAACGGGATACAAAGCAGGGGCGTTATAAACTAACGAGAGACTAATGCTCCTTTTGTACGATTTGTGTGAGCAGAGCAGAACCTTTGACGATCTGGATAATTGCGTGCGCTCGACGATTTGAGAGTAGTATGCCAGGTCTTGTGGGCTGAGAAGACAATAATAATAGACTACGCTGGACCTAGAGAAAAAGCCTACGAGTAATCCGGTTCCTCTTCTTGGCTATTTGATTTTGTGGAAGCGGTATCTTTCAATGTACAAGTCCACTTTTCCCGAAGCATCCACAACAAACTCTACCGGCGTTCTTGTGCCCTCCATAGGCGTGTAAAACCTCAGACTCTCAAGCTTGTCGCTCTCAGGAATCAGCGGAAGACTCTGCTCACCCAACTTCTCCTTGACCTCCATGAACAGCAATCCACTCTTCCTCACAATCGAAACTTTCAAAATCCCTTTATAGCCTGCATACTCGCCCACAAGCATAGCCATTTTCTTCTCAATCTCAAAAACCGGAATCTCCTTCAACGGATCTTTACCCATGAGAAACGCCAAAACCACAGGCGGAATCAGCGCCATCGACCCGTAGCCCCCCACATTACAGGCGTATATGACTCCTATGTTCAGGTCTGGCACGAACGACAGGTTTGCACTTGACACTCCCGTAGAGCCGCTGTGACCCACAAGCATGTGCCCAAAGAACCCATCTTCCATATGCCAACCATAACCGTACCACATCTTCCCAAAAAGCGATGCAAAGTTCGCCTGTACATGCGGTTTATGCATCTCCTGCAACAGAGCCGAATCCAGAAGATTAGTGCCCTCAAAGACGCCGTGGCTCATGTTTGCGATAAGATAGTTTGTCAACTCTATAACCGAGCTCACTAAACCGCCATCTGCATAGGACAGTCTGTCAATCGGGTGCACGGTCGGCGTCGCCACAACTGACCCGTCCTTCTTGTCCATAAAATACGGCGTCATAACATCCGAATCCTTCTCAAACTCCTCCCTCACAAACGTGGACCTGCTCATCTTCAGCGGTCTTAATATCCTGTCTCTAACGTAATGCTCATACCGTATTTGGCTGATCCTTTCAACGATCATTCCGAGAAGCTCGTATCCCTCATTAAGATAGAAAAACCGTTTTCCCGGCTCCGCCGCCACCTCATCCTTCGCGCCGTTAACGTGCAACATCAAATCCTCAAAACTGCTGAACGGTACCCACTTCTCATCAACCCCAAGGTGCCTGACGATCTCAACATCAGCCCCGCCCAAATCCGGCATGCCCGAGGAATGAGTCAGCAAATGGTGAATAGTGATCGGGTTTTCCTCTTTTCCCACCTTAAACTCCGGCAGATGCTCCTTAACAGGGTCGTGCACGCTCAGCTTTCCCTGCTCCATGAGCTGCATTATCGCCAGTGCTGTGAAGGACTTGGTGCATGAACCCACCCCATACAGCGTGTTAGGAGTAGCAGGAGCATTATCCTTGAAACGTCTAGCCCCGAAACCCCTACCATAAACAACCTTCCCATCCTTCACCACCGCTAAACTCAGCCCGGGCACGTGATCCCGCATCATCGCATCCGCAATCAAACCCTCAAACTTCTCTTCAACTCCACCAAGAGACATGCCACTTTCACCCTCTCTTCTCTCTAGATTAACTCAATAGTCAGATAACACTTTCGCGCGCGTGAAGCCGCAAGTTTTTAATACGTATCTCGCGGAAGTGGGAGTCTGGTGGAGGAAGAGCAGTTTGTTTAGGCGTTGGTTGATTGTTGATGCTTTGATATTTGCGCTTGTTTTCAGTTTTGCAGCTCAAATCTGCATGTTCAGTGTCGCGCCGAAACAGAATTTTGCAGGAGTTGTTTACGGAGCTAACGGTCCAGTTGCTGGTGCCTTTGTGTATGCTTCAGGTGCAGAAGGCTCAGGATACGGATACACTACGACGGACGGCGCTGGGCATTACAGCCTTTCCAAAGGCTTGAAAACTGGCGTGTACACTGTGACAGTTTGGGCTGTTGGATACTTAATGGGTAATACTGATAACGTACAGGTGACTGCGGGACAGCCGACTACGGGCATTGATTTTAACTTGACGCTTTCTGGCGCAATTTCGGGTACGGTGACCGATGCGGTTGATTCAAACCCCTTGAGCGGCATTATGGTTGTCGCTTATACCGAAGGTGGGGATTTCGGATGGGAAGCCATGACGGGTTCAGACGGAAAGTACGACATCGCGATAAATCTGGCAACTGGGTCGTACAACGTTACGGTATTATATCCTGAGGGACATATTTCACAGTCTTCAGTGCAGGCAGTCACAGCGGGAGCTGAAGTGAAGAACGTGAACCTTGCACTTCCACGGTCAGGCATAATTTCAGGCAGGATAACGGCGCCGGGAGGCGCACCCTTGAATAATGTTACGATCTTCGCTTCCTCGGATGACGACTATTACTACGGCTATGCTACGACAAACGCGACTGGCGATTACAGGATGTCAAACGGGCTGGGAACTGGTACATACACTGTGATGGCGATTGCCCCTGGTGGTGGTTTAGGCGGCATGAACTCTACGCCGGGCGTGAGCGTTACTGCTGGTGTGGAAACAAGTGGCCTCGATATGGAGTTGAGTGTTACTCCTCCATCACCTTCGGGCATCATCACGGGACAGGTTACAGACGTAAGCACTGATAAGCCGATTGCAGGCGCGTCCGTCACCGCCACGGGGCCGGGAGGAGGCCATGGCTCTGCTGATACTGACAGCAACGGGGACTACACGATCTCAAGCGGCCTAGGAACAACGGGCAGCTACAACGTGACCGCAAGCGCGCCGGGTTATCAAGACCATCTGAAGACGGGCGTGAGTGTGACGGTTGGCGCGGTTACGTCGGCCGTGGATTTCCAGCTGAGCATTTCGTCTGCGCAGTCAGGAACAATCACGGGCACTGTCACTGGAGCCCCAGGTGCGGTTCCAGAGTTTCAGTATCCGATCGCTGTGGCGCTTTCGCTTACACTGGTGGCCGCGGCAGCCGGCAGGCTTTTCCTGAGAACGAAACGCTTCAAAAACGCCCGTAGCTTCGGCTAGCTTCTTTTCTTTTTCGCATGCATGCGCGCTACTGTTGTGAATACTTGAGATTTGATGTGTAGTTCCGCGGTGTGATCGATCGATAGGGTGGAGTGTGTATATATGATTATTATTAAGAGCTGAGGTTCTGCGATGAGGTCGGACTCACGGAGGGCAAGAGTTGCACAGTCAAGAACAAGCATTTCTGTCCCTACGGTGCTATGTGTGAGCAGCTGATTAAGTATGGCGGGGAAACATGGGCGTTGTGGGAGTGCGTTGAGTGGTATGATGAGTACTGGAATGGCTCGTTATACTCTGAGCCGCGCGCGCTAGAGATAAAGAATAGCAATTCTTATATGTAAGAAAATATTTATTTATATGAATGATGCCTATGAGCGACGTTGAAATTCACGTTAAAGCTGCGTGTGAGAAAAGGTTGGCGACTTTAGAAGAGTTTGAGAAGAGGCGCTACATGGTTGTGGGTGATTTGGCGATAAAGACTGTTGAGCAGGCTATTGAGGCTGCAGCTGCGTTGGAGGGGAAGCATTTTCATTTGCAGCCGAGGAGCGCGCATAGTTATAGGCAACGTTGGATAAAAGAGAAGTTTCCATCGTTGTCTAAGGATGTGGACGAGTTGTGGGGTGCTTATGGCGCCCTCGGCTATGCGGGTGTCAATGGTGAAAGGGCTAGGAAGGTTATTGATGCTATGGAGCGTGTTTTAGGTGAGATTGAAAGAGAGACACGTATTAGATTTAAATAGTGTTGTTGACGTGGCATCGAGAATTCAAGGTGTGGTTGGGATTTTTCTTTTCGGAAGCTTCGCTAGGGGAGATTATGACGAGTATTCTGATTATGATTTGCTTGTCCTTTTTGAGGATAAGGCTTTGATGTGGCAGAGTTGGGATGAGTTGTTTCAATGTGTCGGCAGCCTCAAAATGAATTTGCATGTGATACCTGAAGCTCTCGAAGAGCTTAAAGCGGCTAGTCCTGTTTTTCTGGACGAGTTGTTTAGGCACGGAAAGGTGCTTTTTGCCAGGTTTCCCCTCGAAGTTTTTTCTAGGCCAGTAAAGTTGGAGCCTTTCCACTTAATTACTTATGATATGAGCGGGTTAAGCTACAGAGATAAAATGAAGGTAGTCTACTTTCTTTACAGAAAAGGTGGTCGGGGAATTGTTACGGAGGTGGGTGGAACAAGGCTTGGCGGCTGCAGCGTTTTGATCCCAAGCAGTATGGGCGACGAGATTGTGGACAAACTGAGTGCTCTAGGCGCTAACGCGAGAAAGCTGGAAATATACATGAGTGAGGACCAGTTCAAGGGACAGCTTGTCAATGGCAAACCAATGCCTGCGCGCGCTGTCTAGTGGCATGTTTTTTACGTCGCCTACCCAGCCTCTTCCGCCGTCTACGCCACTGGTGGTCAATACTTTTTTGATGGTGTTACTTTTCATTTTCACCGCTCGCGCAACCTTTCTATGCATTGTTAGCCTTCATTTAAAGGGTCTTTGAAGGTTACGTGAAAATTTTTCCATGAGATTTTCTTCCGAACTAGAAGTTCTTGATCATGGGTATAGATGGTTGGAACTTTGTTTGCTATGAAGTTGGCTATTATTAGGGCGTCTCTTCCGCCGAGTTTGTGTTGCGAGGCCAAATTAAGTGCAATAATGCAGGTTTTCTTTGTTTGGCTTGTTGGTGGTGAGGATGACTTGAGCCGTTAAAAGTGTGGTGAGACACATCATTCAGCCTTGTTACACTCAAAAAAGAGAATTTAGGAACATGCATGCAGGCTATCTTGACAAGTGCGAGATAAACTCCTTTTCAGTTAAGGCTTTGACTTCAGGTATTCTTTTAAAGTCCGTGTCGTCACTGATTATGGTTGATCCTTCAAAATATGCAGCGGCTGCTATGAAGGCATCAGCTATAGAGACGTTGTATTTACCTTTGAACTCCCCAGCTTTGACAGCAACCTCTTCATCTATCTCAAGCTTCTTAAGATATATGGCGTACCTAAGCTCTTCAATTCTGGTTCTAGCCAAATCAGGTCTTTTCTCCTGCAAATACTTGTAATAGATTTCAGTCATTGTGACTACGCTTATTGCTCCCTCTATTTCGTCGACTTCTACCTTTGATAGGATTTTCTGAACAGTTTCCCAACCTTCTTCTCTTGCAAACAGCTTAATCAAGGGCTTTGTATCCAAAACAACTTTAGGCTTGACGGATTCGTTTCTCAAATTCCTTCGTCCACTCCCTTCTCACAGCCTCAATCTCCTCCGAAGGCTTCTTGCCTCGGAATACCTCTTCATCCACACCAGCTAACTTCGACAACTTAGGTACAGGAATAATTTTAATTGCGTTCCCCTCACGAACAATCAGAAGTTTTTCTCCTTCCACTATTCTCAGTTCTCTTCTCAACCTTGAAGGAATAGTCACTTGACCCTTCGAAGTAACAGTAACGGTTTCTACCAAAGCCAATTCCACCCACAAAAACATAGAACACCTTACATTAATAAATATGTCGGAAATTCTCGAATTTGGCTACCACACGCATTCATTGCCTTACATTCCCTACAATATTGAACCGCTCAACCAAAAATACACGCATGTTCTTAACCGTCGCGCCAGCGCGCGCTTTTCTAGACTCTTTGGCTTTTCTCTTCTTTGCTTCAGCTTCGTCTTCCAAAGACGCTTCATTAGTTAGCGCGCGCTCACAGAATGGGAAGTAGCAAAACGATTTCGCTTTGACTTTTATAGAATTCGACCTCTGGACGTGAACGGTCCGCGTTACATTCTTTTGCCATGGCTTCGAAGGTTTCGGCTATGACTTCCACTCTACTTCGATAGTCAACGACTTTTTCGCGAACATATTTTCCTCCTGGGATCATCGCAGTTGGAAGCCCCAAAGTTTCAGCTTCTTTTTCGTCAGTAATAGCCACGCAGGAACGGTACATGTTATTGCGATAGGTGCCATAGAACTTACGCCCCTTGAGACTTGGCAGCTTGGATTCCAACTCATTCCACGCTTGCCTGATACCAGAAAGCCCACCCTCTGCCTCCACGTACATCACTTTCACGGGTTCCATGTTCACTTCGGTCCTAGCCATTCAAACACCACCTTGCTAACCACTTAGCGCGCATGCGTGTTCCTAAATTCAGTTTTTCGAGTTGGTAGAGTTGGGTCGCACCTTCTGAACTATGTTCCTCATGTTCAAAGGCGCATCACTGTCCCTAGAAGACGCAAAGTCAGAAGCAAAAGCTACCCCGCAAACGAATTTGGGAACAAACATGCGCGCTAGGCTCATTGTTCCGCAAGCTTTTATACGCTTTCTTGTACCGTAGACTAAGAGGCTCATTTCGTTGCCTGGTTCCCCTAGATCAAACATCATTTCGTCAAGATGGCGAAGATTCTATCTTCCAGGCAACACTTGGGTACTCGCTTTAAGCGCCACTGTCTGGAATATCGGAGGCGCGATGATCAACCCGTATCAGTCCGTCTACTTTTCAGGTTTAGGAGCAAATTCCGTTTTCATCGGCTACCTCTTAGGTGTCAACTCGGCCGTCACAGCTTTGATGCAGTTGGTAGGCGGATACGTTGCAGATGCATGGGGCCGAAGAAGAGTCGTCGTGATCTTCAGTTTTCTCAGCGCCGGCACCGCCTTTGTCTTCATTTTTATGTCAGAGCCTGCTCTTCTGATGATTCCGATAGTAATTGGGGCGATTTCAGGCATTTATGGTCCAGCGTTCAATGCGACCCTGACTGATTCGATGGAGCCGGATCTTAGGGCAAGAGGCCTAGTTTCCTTCACGCTCATCACATCCTTGCCCTCGATTTTCTTCCCATATGTTGGAGGAACGCTGATGCAAACTTTTGGAACACTCGAGGGGCTGCGAATTGCCTTTTTCTTCAGTGGACTCTTCGGCGTCATTGGGGTCTCATATAGAGCTCTCAAGCTCGAGGAGACCTACGTGGGAGTCAAGGGAAAAGAGAAGAAGCGGATTCGTAGTCTTGTTTCCGACTTCTTCACGGACAATTTGTTCGTTCTGCGAAACGCCACGGACGAAGCGAGAAAACTTCTAATCTACGCTGTTTTAGCTAGTGCTGGAACGGCCATGACAGTGCCCTACACGTCGATCTACCTAGTTAACGTCGTGTCGTTGCCCCCAGCAGTTTTTGGTCTTCTGACGAACGTTGCGGGACTAATCAGCGTGTTGCTTTTGCTGCCTGCGGCCAGAATAATCGAAAGAGTCGGTCTTAGGAAAAGCGCTGTTTACGCTTCACTTTCAATTCCAGTGAACCAGCTCATATTTGTAAGGGCTAAAGGAACAGACGACTTTGTGACGTGGACTGCGATTGGTGGAGCGAGTGGCGCTTTACTGGGGCCATCGCTAACGGCGCTTCAGGCAAATCTCTCACCGCAAGAGATACGAGGAAGGATAATGGCCATGTTCAGCGTGCTCTCGCTCATCACTGC
>Ga0315280_10001146_pt1 | contig 46679 bp, 35 predicted proteins | sample YL17G06_40_MG_FD_203697 | JGI IMG/M metagenome (GOLD analysis project Ga0315280, IMG submission 203697) | Sediment microbial communities from Yellowstone Lake, YNP, Wyoming, USA - YL17G06_40 | ecosystem: Environmental > Aquatic > Freshwater > Lake > Sediment | place: USA: Wyoming | collected... | reverse complement strand
GGGCCACGAGGAACGGATGCGCACCACGATCCGCTCGACCTCTTCCAAGGCACCCGCCGAGGCGTCAATGTTTGACGGTCGTAGCCGTGCGCACAACAAGAACTCGCCGCAGAAGATGTACAGGGGCAGGTAGCAGTACTCGTTGTAGAAGCCGTGGAAAAAGCGGCCTTCCTGTTCACCGTGAATCGGGTCGTCGGTGGCGTACAGGTCCAGCACGATCTCCTCCGGCGCTGTGGCGTGCGCCTCGAGGAACAGTTCCACGAACGCCAGGTCCACCACCGCCTCGTCCAAGGCAATCTTTTTGTAGCGGTGCTTCGCGTTGGCATCGGCGGGGGTCAGCTCCAGCCGGTTCAGCGTGCTCCGTCCGGCGCCCGCCTTGCCCCGCTCGCGTTCGCGCCGGCGGTCGCCTCCCTCCGGGTCGTGCTTGCCAATCAGCGCTGCCAGCAACGGGTCCTGGCGAAGTTGGTCGTGATCGTTCAGATCCTCGTACCCCAAAGCCAGACCATAGATCCGCTGGCCAACCAACTGCTCGACGGTGTGCTCGATTTTGTCCGGATCACGGTAGTCCCGGAAACAGCCAGCCAGCCGCGCAATGATGCCAGTCCGTTCCTCAACCTGCCGAAGCAGCAGGCCACCGGCATCGCTGGTGATCGCTCCCCCGTCGAACCGCGCGACTACCTGGCGTTTAGAAACAACGTGAAACTCGAAGCGGCTTTGATTACACTCTGTAGACATAAGCCTGTTCCTCCGGTAGCTAAAACGTTTAGTGGAATAAATGTTTTATGCCACAGGAGACAGGCTTTTTCCATTCATTCGTGAGAAATCCGGGCTAGGACTCGCCCCTGGACTCCTGGTTGGCATTCCCACCCGTTGGGCGCAGGCCAGAACCTTGCTCGGGACCGCACCTTCATCCCTCAACCTAGAACTTCTCAATGTCCCCTGGCAAGTCATAGATCACTTGTCGAGCCGCAGGTTGGGCTACCCCTCGATTTCCGCTTCACCCGTCGTTTTGGCCGCATGCGCCGACGTTTTTTCGAGTGGGAAGATCCGCGAAGCGGTATGGAGGGAGCTGACCAGCGAAACACCCGAGATCTCTGCCATGCGATCAGAGATGGCAGGGCCGCGTGAGGGCAGGGTCGTACTGCTGGAGGAGTTTGCACGGTTTGCTCACGCCCGCCGCCCGTCTGGGAACGGCACAACGTCATTTCTCCTTGCCTACCTCGCCAGCAGCATCAGCCCAGGAACCCTTGAACACGTCCATCTCTTGGGTCGCCATTTGCCGGCGTTCCCGGACGTCCTGCTGTGGTACGGTCTCTGCGCTGGTCTCTGGGGGCGCAACACCCTCATCGCCTCTGGTGAAGGCGTTCCGCGTAGGGTAGTTCGCGAACTTTTGCGGGAGCAGCGTTTCCTCGACGCGCCTACGTGCGACGTCGCGTTACCGGAACTTGAGGTTCTCAGCTTGAGCGCGAGGGACACGTTGGACATCCGCTCGGGCGTGCAGGGGCAACTCGTCGTGGAACTCCTCCCCGGTATCAACGCCACCTTTCCGGTGCCTGGTGGTGGCGACCGCCCACCCAGCGTGCCGAGCCCAACGGTAGCTGACCTGGAGGCGTCGTTGAATCACCTTGAGGCTGCGCTGAAGCACGCAAATGAGCTCGTCGAAGGGATTCGGCGGCGTGTTTCAGGGACCGAGTCGCGAGACCCAGCGAGCCGCCGCATCAAAAGGAAGCCGGGGCAACGAGACCTCGAGTATTAGGCAACCGACTCGGACCGAACGGGGCGAGATCCCCACGTACGCGGGCCGGTGCCCAGAGGCGGCGCGGTGGCGCGGCATGGCGTCGTTTGGCGGCCCTCGACACCTGAGGTGAAGCCTGGGACAAAGCCGCGATAGCTGCACCGCGGTGATCGGGGGTTCAGATATCCGGTTTCCTTCCCCGGGATGCCGGTCTGAGGGATTGACCCCGCCCCAACATGCCGAACCGGCTCATTCACGAGAAAAGCCCGTACCTGTTGCAGCACGCCTTCAACCCGGTCGACGGGCAAGCCAAATCTCTCTCATTTCCGGGTTCCTCTCGCGCGGCCCACCGAGCGGGCAACCAGCCAGCGCGTCCCGGCCCGCTCCAACGGGGCTGCCGCTCAAGCGATGCGCAACGCCCGTTGGACGGCGTCTGGCGCACGCGCGATGACGAGCAGGTAAGCGCGCGCCGGTCCCTGCGGGGCGCGCTCGCCTTGCTCCCAGTGCCGCAGCGTGTTGATGCTGAATCCAAACCGTGTGGCGAATACCTGTTGCGTCATGCCCAGCTTTCTGCGCATCGCCCTCACGTCGACGCTCGCCGGGACGTGAACGCGGTATTTGTTCCTTGGAGCCGTGCCCTTGGCATAGTCGAGAGCTTCTTCCAAGCCCCTCCGAATGCTGTCTGCGGCCCTGCTCATCGTTTTTGCCTCCCGTATGTTTCAACCAAATGCTTCGCAATTCGGCGGAATGCGTTGCGGTCCTCTTGGGTCACGTCCACACGCTCGTTCTTGGCAAAGGCCGTCAGCGCGAACAAGGGGAAATTCACGCTGTGGAAGAAATAAATCACCCTCGCACCGCCGCGCTTTCCCCGGCCTTCGAGGCCCCAGCGCAGCTTTCGAACGCCGCCCGCACCGGGCACAATGTCGCCTCCCGTCGGGCTTCCTGCCAAGTAGCCGATCAAATCCTCCCGCTCCTGGTCCGTCATCAGCTTCCGCGTCCGGCGGATGAACTCGGGTGTCTCGACGACCGTGACAAGCGGTGGAGTCTGCACTCGCTCCAGTGTAGTCCATTGCACTACTCTCTCGCAATGCCCTAATGGCGAGAAAAAATGCTCAAGAATGGCCTCAACGTGAATCTAATCTGGCGGAGGGGGAACCGTCGAACTCTGCGGCTAAGCGGCAGCGGTTCGGAGTTCTCGTAGGCCCAACCGGCAGCAGAGTGACGAGATCACGAGAACCCTGTAGGGACAGAAAGGAATCATTCTTGGCGCACGAAGAGCAGCACGCAGCGAATCGGCTGATCCACGAGAAAAGCCCGTACCTGTTGCAGCACGCCTACAACCCGGTGGACTGGCGCCCGTGGGGCCAGGAGGCGTTTCACCGCGCTCGGGAAGAAAACAAGCCGATCTTTCTTTCCATCGGTTACTCCACCTGCCACTGGTGCCACGTGATGGAGCGCGAGTCGTTCGAGAATGCGGAGATCGCGGAACGGATGAACCGCTGGTTCGTGAGTATCAAGGTGGATCGCGAGGAACGCCCGGACATCGACCGTGTGTACATGGCGTTCGTCCAGGCCACCACCGGCAGCGGCGGCTGGCCGCTTTCGGTGTGGCTGACTCCGGACCTGAAGCCGTTCTTTGGCGGAACCTACTTTCCTCCCGTCGAAATCTCCGGCAGGCCGGGTTTTGCTGGGACGCTGGAGCAGATCGCGCATCTTTGGCAGACCCGGCAGCAGGATCTCCTGGCCTCCGGCGTGCAGGTGACGGAGCAGATGCAAGCGGCATTGGCGGCGACGCGGCCGCAGGTGGTGGACAGCTCGGTGTTTTACCGGACGTTCAAGGCGTTTGAGCGGAGCTACGACCGCCGCCAGGGCGGCTTTGGAGGCGCGCCCAAATTCCCGAGACCGGCCATCCCGCACTTCCTTTTTCGCTATTACGCCCGCACCGGTGACCGGGAAGCGGCGCGCATGGCCATTGACACGCTGGCGGCCATGGCGCGCGGCGGCATTTACGACCACCTGGGCGGCGGCTTCCATCGCTATTCAGTGGACGCAGCGTGGCACGTGCCACATTTCGAAAAGATGCTCTACGACCAGGCGCAGCTCGCCGTCAGTTACCTGGAGGGCTACCAGGTGAGCGGCGACCGCGCGCTGGCCCGAGTGGCGCGGGAAACCATCGAATATGTGCTGCGCGACTTGACCGATCCGGCCACCGGCGCTTTCTATTCGGCCGAGGACGCCGACAGTGTTGAGGCTGGAGACCGGAGGCTGGAGGCTGGAGGGAAAGAGGGCGCGTTTTACGTGTGGAGCTATGATGAAATCCGGCGCGTGCTGGGCGATGACGCCGGCATCTTCTGTTACCACTATGGGGTGCGGCCGGAAGGCAATGCGCACCACCCGCACGGCGAGCTGGCCGGTGGGAACGTCCTGCACTTGATGCACACCGTCGAAGAGACAGCGGCGCACTTCGGGCGGCCGGCCGCGGAGGCGGCCGACTCGCTGGAGCGGTCGCGCGCTGCGCTCGGCGCCGCCCGCGACCGCCGGCCGCGGCCGCACCGCGACGATAAGGTGATCTGCGCCTGGAACGGGCTGATGATCTCCGCCCTGGCCCGCGCCGCCTGGATTCTGGATGAGCCCCGCTACCTGGAGGCGGCCCGACGCGCCGCCCGGTTCGTTGCTTCGCGAATGTGGGACGGAGCCGACGGCACGCTGGCCCGCCGCTTCCGCGATGGGGAAACCGGTGTCGAAGGGGTGCTCGAGGATTATGTGTTCTTCGCCGACGGCCTGATCGAGCTGTATCAGGCGGGCTTTGAGCTGGAATGGCTGCGCCTGGCCCGCCGGCTGACCCAGCGCTCCATCGAATTGTTCTGGGATGCAGAGGCCGGCGGCTTCTTCGAGACTTCCGGCCGCGATCCATCCGTCCTGCTGCGGCTGAAGGATGATTACGATGGGGCCGAGCCCTCGGGCAACTCCATTGCCGCCCTCAATCTGGCCCGCCTGGCCGACATGCTGGACATTTCCGACTGGCGACAGCGCGCCGAGCAAACCGTCCAGGCATTCGCTCAGCGCCTGTCCCAGCAGCCGGAAGCGCTGCCGCAAATGCTGGCTGCTTTTCAATACCTGTCAGGCGGGGGCATGCAGATCGTGATCGCCGGGGGGAGCAACCAGGCGGGCATGGGCCCGCTATTGAGAACCATCCGGGAGCGCTTCCTGCCGGACAAAGTGGTGATGCTGGCCGATACGGCGGCGAGAAATGAATTAGGCGGTGAAGTGCCGTCGCTACGCGGCATGTTGCCCGGCGACGGCGGGCCTGTGGCCTACGTCTGCCGGCAGTTCACCTGCGAGCGCCCGGTATCGGATCCGGCGGCGCTGGCCGAGGTGCTTGGCCGCCCCGCCTCTCTGGTCGAACGTCCTGGCTAATTCATTGAAAAACAATGCGGTTGCGAGAGGCTCACGGGCCATGGTATAGTACCAGCGCGGTGGGCGTTAAATCTCGAAGGAGAGGTTGATGGCCAAAGAATTTTCAGTCGGGCAAGTGGTGGAACACTCCACTTACGGACTGGGCACCATTAGCGCCATTGATGCGGATCGTACGACGATCGATTTTGAGAGCCATGGCACCAAGAAGTTCGTCACCTCGATCGTGAAACTCCAGGCATCGGACAAGGTTCTTCAAACCCGCACGCGCCGGCGCGTTTCTCGCAAGCCCAAGCTGAAGGCGACCGCGTAGTTGCGGCCGCCGCGACAGAGCCGTCCGCCGCGGCGGACGGCTCTGTTGCTTTTTCCCCTTTGGTCTTCTCCTCCACTTCCGTGGTACCCTTCGCCATATGGGGATCGAGCAGCGCAAGCAGTCCCGCCTGAGCGTGAGCATGAACGCCCTGATCAAGGGCGTTGACGACTCCGGGCTTCCCTTCGACGAATCGACCAGTTCCCAGAACATCAGCCGGGGCGGCCTGATGTTTTCGACCAAGCGGGGACTGGCGGTCGGCACCGAACTCGATATCACCATCCCGCGGCCGCCGCTCGGCCGGCGTGAACAAGCGCCGTTCTTCACTACCGGCAAAGTGGTGAGGATCATCCCGGGCGAGGAGGAATACCACCTGGTGGCCGTGCAATTCACGGGGCCGCAGTTCCGCACCTACGTTGGAGAGACCTGAGACTCCAGACCTGAGTCCTGAGACCGGAGATTGTTTGAAATCCGCAATCCAAAATCCGCAATCTGAAATGCAGTCTCAGGACTCAGGCCTCAGGTCTTCTTGGGGGGCAGCCTTGGCCTCTTCGACCTGCTCGTACTGGCGATAAGCCTGCCGCTTGGAAATGCCGCGCTCCTTGGCCACTATCTTCAGCGCTGCCATCCGATCCAGTCCCTGCTCGCGCATCAGTTGCTCGATGCGGGAGCGCAGCGGGACTTCGGCAAGCGGATGAGGCTCTTCCTCGGCCCGGCCGATGAGCAGCGTGATCTCGCCGACGACCTCTTCCTTCTGCTGTAGCTGCGCCAGCACATCGGCGCAGCGGCCGCGGAGGAACTCCTCGTGCACCTTGGTGACTTCGCGGGCTGCGACCAGGTGCCTGTTCCCCATCACTTCCAGCACGTCTTCCAGGGTGTCGAGAATGCGGTGCGGCGCCTCGTAGAAGATGAGCGTTTTCTGCGCCGTCTTCTGCTGCTCCAGCACCTTGCGCCGCTGGTTCCGCTTAGGAGGCAGGAACCCGACGAAGCGGAAGGCATCGGTCGGCAGCCCCGAAGCCACCAAGGCGGCCACGAACGCCGAAGCCCCCGGCACGGGAACCACCGGGACCCGGTGCCGGATACAGAGGGAGATCAGGCGGTAGCCGGGGTCGGAAATGCCGGGCATTCCCGCGTCACTGACCAGCGCGATCTGCGCGCCCTCCTCCAGGCGCAGGATCAGTTCCGCCGCCCTGGTCAGCTCATTGTGCTCGTGGTAACTGGTGCTGGGCGTGGCAATCTGGTAATGCTGGAGCAGCTTCTGCGTGTGGCGCGTGTCCTCGCAGGCGATCAGGTCCACCGTCTTCAGGGTCCGCAGCGCGCGCAGGGTGATGTCTTCGAGGTTTCCGATGGGCGTGCCGACGACGTACAGCGTGCCCATCTGTGCGGCGCCCGGCTCGGGCCCACCCGTTCGACCATTGCTGTTCTTGTGGCTTGGCATACAGCAACCTGGAGATAGTTTAGCACCACGACAAATCTCGGATTGCGGATTTCGAATTGCGGATTTCAAGCACCTGGGACGTCTGAAATCCGCAACCCGCAATCTGAAATCCGCAATTCTGCACCTGCAACCTGCCACCTAGCTGCCGATGTAGCGGGCGTACAGGCTGCGGGCCACGGCGGGGTCAGTGGTTCCCGTGATGATGGCGCGGCCGTCGGGGAACAGTGTGATCTGGTAGGGCGCCACCCTGAACTTCAGGATGAAGTCGTTGGTCTGGACGGCGCCCAGGGGGCGGAGCCGCTCGGCCAGTGCCCGCAGGTCGAGCCCCCGTTCATGTTCGTGAATCTGCACGGCGTTGCGCCCGCACATGGTGATCTGGGGCCGCCCCTGGCCGGCCAGGTGGGGAAACGAGCGGCGGGCGCAGACCTCGCAGTCCGGCCGGGGCTGACCCAGGCTGAGCGAGTGCATGCGGTTGTCCCAGACGTCGAGGGACAGCAGGCGCGCCTCCACCCGGTCGAGCGCCCCGCTCATGATTTTCATGGCGTCGGCCACCTGGAAGGCGGCAATGGCGGCGGCCGCGCTGTTCAGGATGCCCGCCGTATCGCACGTTTCCGTGGCCCCCGCAGGCAAGTCCGGGAAAACGCAAGTCAGACAGGGCGTCCGGCCGGGCAGGACCGGCATGGTGAGGCCCCGGCCGGCCACTGCGGCGGCGTAGACCCAGGGGATCCCGTGCTTCACGCAGGCCTCGTTCACCAGGTAGCGCGTTTCGAAATTGTCGGCGCCGTCCAGCACCACGGTGGCTCCGGCGATCAGTTGCTCGACGTTGCTGGGGGTCACATCGGCGATGCGCCCGTCCACCTCCACGTCGGAGTTGATGCGGCGCAGATGCCGTTCGGCGGCCACGGCTTTGGGCAGCGACTGGGCCGCGTCCTCTTCGTCAAACAGCGCCTGCCGTTGCAGGTTGCTGGTCTCCACGTAGTCCCGGTCCACGACCGTGATCCGGCCGACTCCGGCGCGGGCCAGGGCGGCGGCGCTGAAGCTGCCCAACGCGCCGCAGCCGATGATCACCGCGCGGGAGGCCCGCAGGCGCGCCTGGCCCGCCGCTCCCAGTCCCGCAAAGAGCACCTGTCGCGAGTATTTTTCGTCCAGAGGGTCGGGCACCGTACTATTATAGATTCGAGACCTGAGACTTGGGACCTGGGACCTGAGACCTGGGACCTGAGACTTGCGATTTGTTGGGGGCTCAAGTCTGAAGTCTCCGGTCCGAATCCTTGCCATTACCAATGCGGCATCGTTGGCTTGGCCTCCTTCTCGCCCTCTGCCTTCCTTTCGCGGCAGCCTACGGCCAGTACCAGGGCTTGCCTGTCCGTGATCTGCGCATCGCCAACCTGAGTCCCGAAGACGAGAAGCGCCTGCTGGAATTGCTTCCCATCAAGCTGGGTCAGCCGTACCGGGCCGACCAGATCCGGCAGAGCATGGAACGGTTGTATGTGACGCTGCGCTTTGCCGAGCTGCAGGTGGATGCCGAGCGGGTGGGCGACGGCGTCCGGCTGACCTTCTTGAACAAGGAGAACTTCTTTATTGGCGGCGTCTTCGTCGAAGGCGTGCCCGAACCGCCCCGGGGCAGGCAACTGGAGGGCGCCGCCAGAATGGACCTGGGCACCGTCTGGACCCAGGAAAAGGAAGACCGGGCCATCGATTCCATCCGTCGCCTGCTGGACGACAACGGGCTGTACCAGGCGCACATCGAGGTTCAGAGGGAAGCTGACCCCAACACACGGCAGATGGACATCCACTTCCTGGTGACGCCCGGCGAACGCGCCCGCATCGGCGAAGTGCGCGTGACCGGCAACCCGCTGTTCCCTCCGGAAAAGATCCTGAAGCCGGCCAAGCTGAAGCCTGGCCAAAAGGTGACCGCGCGGGGGCTGCAGAGCGCGGTGGCCCGCGTGCGGGCCTACTATCAGAAGAAGAACTACCTGCAGGCCAAGGTGGGCATTGCCGAGCGGCACCACCTTCCCGACAAGAACCGGGTGGCGCTGACCCTGGAGGCCGATGCCGGGCCGCTGGTCGAAATGCGGGTGGCCGGCGCGAAAGTCTCCGCCCGCAGGCGCCGGCACTTGATCCCGGTGTACCAGGAGGGCGCCGTCGATCCCGACCTGGTCCGCGAGGGCGCCGACAACCTGCGCGATCATTTCCAGCGCCAGGGCCGTTTCGAGGCCCAGATCGTCTCCCGCCTCCACCCCGACGAGGACGGCAAGAAGGTCCTGGTCGAGTATCACGTCGATCCCGGTCCCAAGCACAAGGTGGCCGCCGTGGAGATTCGAGGCAACCGGTATTTCAGCAGCCAGACCTTGCGCGAGCGCATGTTCACCAGCGAGGCCTCCTTGTTCTATCCCGGACGGTTCAGCCGCGACTTCCTGAAACGGGACGAGGAGACGATTCGCAATCTATACGGTGCCAACGGGTTCGAGCAGGTGAAGATCACCTCCGATACGCTGGACCAGTATGGGGGCAAGAGCGGGAACATCGCCGTCATCCTGCATGTGGAGGAGGGCCCCCAGACGCTGGTGCGGCGCCTGACGATGGAGGGGAACCAGCAGATCGCGGCCGGCCAGTTGCGCGGTTTGGTGGCCTGCGGCGACGGCCAGCCGTACAGCGCCCTCAAGGTGTCCCAGGACCGGGAGACGATCCTCAGCTATTACGTAAACCGCGGCTTTCCCCAGGCCAACCTGACCAGCGCTGTGAAACCCGCAGAAGGTCAGCCGAACCGGGTCGACCTGGTCTACACGATTGTCGAAGGCCCGCGGCGGTACGTGGACCAGGTGCTGATCGGCGGGCTGGAAAACACGCGCCGCCACATCGTCGAACAGCAAGTCCAGGTGGAGCCGGGCGAAGCGCTCAGCCAGGTCGATATGCTGGAGACCCAGCAGCGACTGTACGAGTTGGGCATTTTCCAGAAGGTGGACATGGCGGTGCAGAACCCCAACGGCCGCGAGCCATACAAGAACGTGGTGTTCGAGGTGGAAGAGGCGCGGCGCTGGACACTGCGCGTGGGCGGGGGGGCCGATTTCGCCCGCTTCGGCGGCAACACCGCCAGCCTGGCCAACCCCGCCGGCCACTTCGGCGTCAGCCCGCGCGTGTCGTTCGAGGCCACGCGGCTGAACTTCCGTGGCCTGGACCACACCGTGGCCTTCAAGTCCGCTTTGAGCACCCTGCAGAAGCGGGCCCTGGTCAACTACACGGCGCCGCGCGTCTGGAGGCCGGACCTGGACCTGTTGTTCGACGGGCTGTTCGACCGCAGCTTCGACATCCTGACGTTCGCCTCGCGCCGGCTGGAGGGCTCCCTGGCCCTCAAGCAGCGCCTCAGCAAAAGCGATACCGTCTTCTACCGGTACAGTTACCGGCGCGTGAACGTCGACGCCGATACACTGAAGGTTTCGGTGCAGGAGTTTCCGCTGTTGTCACGGCCCGCGCGCGTGGGTATGCTGGGCGCCTCCTTCGTTCGCGACCGGCGGGACGACCCGGCCGAGTCGCACCGCGGCATGTTCCTGACCTTCGACGGTGGCATCTCGGCGCGGCAGGTAGGCAGCGAGGCCTCGTTTGCGCGCGCCATCCTGCAGTTCACCTCCTACCACCCCATCCATCGCACCTGGGTCTTGGCGCGGAACACGCAGTTCGGCATGGCCGAGCCGTTCGGCAAGCCGCGCGCCGTCCAGGTGCTCCAGCCGGACGGGCAGGAGACCACCGTCTTCACCCGCGATTTGCCGCTGCCCGAGCGGTTCTTCTCCGGCGGCAGCAACTCCCACCGCGGCTTCGGGGTGAACCAGGCGGGGCCGCGCGATCCGGCCACCGGCTTTCCGATCGGCGGCGACGCGCTGCTGATGAACAGCGTCGAGTTGCGCTTCCCGCTCATGGGGCCCAACATCGGCGGCGTGGTCTTCCACGACATGGGGAACGTCTTCGACCGGCTGCGGGACCTCTCCTTCCGCGTGCGGCAGAAGAACCTGACTGATTTCAATTACCTGGTGCAGGCGGCCGGCGTGGGCGTGCGGTACCGCACGCCGATCGGGCCGGTGCGCCTCGATTTCGCCTACAGCATCAATCCGCCGTCGTTCTACGGCCTGACCGGAACGGTTCAGCAATTGCTGGCCGGCGGCGGCCGCCGCGACTTGAATTCCCTGGGCCATTTTCAGTTCTTTTTCTCGATCGGACAAACGTATTGATTATGACAATCGAATTCACCACAAAGACACCAAGAGCACAAAGACCACAAAGCTTTCTTTGTGTGACTTTGTGCGCTTTGTGTCTTTGTGGTTGGTTATCCGCGGAAATTGTCGATCGCATCGTGGCCAGCGCCGGCACCCGCGTCGTCACCTTGAGCGATGTCCGGGAGGCCTACGCGGTCCAGGCCATGCTGGACCGCACACCGATGGCGCCACTGGATGCGCAGCGCATCCGGGGTGTTGCCGAGCGATTGATCGATCAGCTCCTCATCCAGCAGGAGATGGAATCGACGCGGATGGCCGCCATGCCGGAGGCCGAGCGCAACAAGCGGAGAGCCGCGATCATCAATAGCCTGGGCGGCGAGGCGGCGTTCCGCCAGGCGCTGCCCGACCACGGGCTGGATGAGGCCCGCTTCTGGGCCGTGGTGGACCAGCAGATGAACGTGTTCCGGTTCATCGATCTGCGCTTCCGCTTCCAGGATGCCGACGACGAGCAGGCCATCGAGCGCTACTACCGGGAGAAACTGGCGCCCAGGCTGCGCGAGCAGGGAGCGCCGGTGCCCGAGCTCAGCGCGGTCCGCGACCAGATCGCCCAGATCGTGGCCCAGGAACAAATCAACCAGGAGTATGCGGCCTGGATCAAGGAGTTGCGGAGCCAGGTGACCGTCCGCTTTCGATGAGGTCCAAGGTCCAATGGTCCAAAGGTCCAAAGGTCTAAACGCACGGCAACCAGTGCGCATCGGTCTTGGACCCTTGGACCTTGGACCTTGGACCTTTGGACCAAGATATTGAACCGCCAGACCAAACTCGCGCTCAGCATCGTCGCCGGCCTGGCGCTGTCGCTGAGCCTTCTCCTCTCTGCCGCTCTGGTGTACATCCGGGGCCCGCGCTTCCACCGCTACGCGCTGGAGCGCATCACCACCCAGATCGAGCAGGCCACCGGGGGGCGGGCCGAGGTGCGCGACTGCCGCCTGCGGTTGCGCGCCTGGGAGGCGGAACTCGACGGGCTGGTCATCCGCGGAACAGAAACAGAGGCGCGACGGCCGCTGTTTGCCGCCGATTCCGTACTGATGCGGCTGAAGCTGGTTTCGCTCCTCAAGCGCCAGATCGACTGGCGCCTGCTGCGCATCGTGCATCCCCGCTTGAACGTTTTCATCGACCCCGCGGGACATTCCAACATCCCGCAACCGAAGGTGAAGCCGACCGGGCCGGGCACACTCGAGTTCCTCTGGTCCCTGCACATGGATCGGCTGGAAGCAGTTGGCGGGGAGCTGAACTGCAACGACCGCTACACTCCACTGGACTTTTCCGCCGAGAACGTCAATGCGGCGCTGGCGTACGAGGGCGCCCGGAACCTGTACCGAGGTTCCCTTTCGCTTTCCGCGGAGGCTCCCGCATACGGCGATTCAGCGCTGGCCGGAAAGCAGACGGGCATACCCTCGCAACTGCGCGCCGAGGTAACGGTGACGCCGGCCAGGTTGGAAGTCACCAGGCTAGTCTGGAGCACAGCGGGTTCGCGAATCGACGCCACCGGCAGCATGGCGGATTTCGCCCAGCCGAAGATCACGGTCGATTACAGGGCGCGGCTCGACGCCCGTGACATTGCCAAAGCCGCCGGCCTTCCGGAACTGCGCGAGGGACAGGCCGCGGTCTCCGGCAGGCTGGCTTACGACACAGTCAAAGGCGCTCTTCAGGCCTCCGGCGAGGTGCAGGCTGAGGGCCTGGGCCTGCGCCTGCCCGAAATGCAATTGTCAAAGCTGCGCGGATCGGCGCGTTTCGAGGCCAGCGGCGCAAGCATCGAAATCCCATCGTTTCGGCTTTTCGCGCTGGGCGGGGAGCTGACCGGCAGCGCCCGCGTGACGGAGCTTGCCTGGGGTGCTGCCATCCGCGTTTCGGCCGGCCTACAGGGCCTCAGCGCGCACCTGCTGTCGCGCACCTTCTCGGCCGCCGGCCTGCCGCCGGAGCAGGTCCAGTGGGCCGGCTCGGTGGGCGGTCGCGCGGATATCGAATACCGCCTGCCTGCCCGAAGAGGCGCGGCGGGCGATTTGCGGGTGGAATCCGCGCTCACGGTTCAGCCCCCGCCAGTTACTCCACCCGGCTTCCTTCCGCTGGCGGGTCGCGCACAAGTCGTCTATGCGCCGGCGCGCGGCCAGTTGGATGTCCACGACCTGTGGCTGCACACGCCCGGATCCACCATCAGCGCGGACGGCGCGCTGGGAACAGGAAAGAGGACCGGCCAGGCAAATGTACGGGTGCAGTTCACGACCACGAAGCTGGATGAATGGGCGCCATGGTTGGCCGCCCTGCGGCCCGGCCAGGGGCCCCTGCCGCTGGAAGTGGCCGGCCGCGCCGAGTTTCGGGGAGTGGTGCGGGGCGGCCTCCACTCGCCGAGCTTCGAAGGCCGGGCGCTGGCCGTCAACTTTCGATATGCCGGCTCCCAGTGGGACCGGGTCAGCGGCTACCTGACCTACTCGCCGCAACTGCTGCGCGTTACCGGGGCGCAGCTCGAGCGCGCCGGCGCGGCGGCGAAATTCGACCTGACGGCCAACCTGGGGAACGGCCGCTTGACCGAATCCACTCCCTTCTCGCTGCAGGCCACCATCGCGCGCGCGCCGCTCGACGACCTGCAGATTCTGGCCGGGACTTCGTACCCCATCCACGGAACACTGGAGGCCTCGATCCGGGTCACCGGAACCCGGCTGAATCCGCAAGGCGGCGGATCCGTCGAGGTCGCCAACGGAACGCTGGACGGCCAGCCGTTTGACAGCCTCCGCGCCGGCGTGAGTTTTGCTCACCAGGAAGTGCAGGCCGCCAATCTCGTGCTGCGGCGGGGCCGGTCACAGGTCAGCGGCCATGCCTCCTACCGTTCCGCCGATCGCAGCTTGCGCTTCGAGCTGGCCGGCCACCGCATCTCGCTGGACGACGTGGCGCTGCTTCGTTCCTCGGGTATCCCCCTCAGCGGACTGGCCAACTTCCGCGGCTCCGGCGGGGGCTCCCTGGAGCGGCCCGCGCTCGACGCCAGCCTGCAAATCACCAACTTGGCGACCGGCGGGAAACTGCTCGGCAATCTCACGGCGAAAGCTGTGACACGAGACGGCACCCTGACTGCGAGCATGCAGACGCAGTTTGTGAGGGGCAGCGTGACGGCCCAACTGACGGCCGAGATGCGCGACAGCTTCCCGGCCGGCGGCCGCGTGGAGTTTGCCGGCATCGATTTGGAGCCGTTGCTGGGTGAGGCCATGCGCGGCCGCGCCATCACCTCCGGCACGGCGACGGGAATCGCCGACTTCTCCGGACCGCTGAGAAAGCCGGAGGAGATGTCGGCCAGGGCGGAACTGTCCGGCCTGCGGCTGGCCCTGGAGCAGGCCGAGTTTCACAACCTCGGCCCGCTACGCCTTTCCTGTCACAGCGGCCTTGTGCGGATTGAAGAGGCCCACCTGGCGGGCGCCCAGACCGACTTGCGGGTCTCCGGCACAGTGCGGGTCAGCGGTCCGCCGGCGGCGCGGTTCATCACCCTGCGTGCCGATGGCGAAATGAACCTGGCCCTGCTGCGTACCATCGACCCCGACCTGATTGGAACCGGACAGGTGACGCTGCAGGGCACCGCGGGCGGCACGCTCTCGCGCCCCCTGTTCACCGGGCGAGCGGAGTTTCAGGACGCCGGCATCGCGGTGCGCGACTTCCCCGTGGGCCTGAGCCGCATGCAGGGCCGGCTGACGTTCGACGCCAGCCGGTTGCGCATCGAGAACCTGACCGCGCAGGTGGGGGGCGGCAATGTGCGCCTGACGGGCTTCATCGGCCATGCCACCACCCCGCCGGTCTTCGGCCTGCAGGCGCAGGCCGACAACGTCCGGGTGCGCTATCCGCAGGGCGTCAGTTCAGTGTTGAGCGCCAATCTCCGGCTGACGGGCACGACACAACAGGCCCTGCTCTCGGGCGACCTTACCGTCAACCGGGTGCGCTTCGAGCCGCGCTTCGATCTGGCGAGCACGTTGAGCATGGTGCGTGGGCCGGCCGCCGTGCCGGTCACCGGCAGCCTTGTGAATCGCCTTCAGCTCAACATCCGCGTGAACTCCTCGCCCAACCTCCAGTTTGAATTATCGCGGGCCCGCAACCTGGAGCTGGAAGCCAGCCTGCGGCTGCGCGGGACCGCGGCCACTCCCAGCGTGCTGGGCCGCGTCAACCTCACCCAAGGCGAGATTAACTTTGCCGGCACCAGGTATGCCATCAACCGCGGTGACATCAGTTTCGTCAACCCCGTGCAGATCCAGCCGGTGGTCAACCTGAGCCTGGAAACGCGGGTGCAGCAGTACGACATCAGCATCGATATCAACGGGCCGACCGATAAGCTGAGCGTGAGCTACCGCTCCGACCCGCCCCTGCCGCCCAGCGAGGTGCAGGCCCTGCTGATCACCGGACGAACGCCGAGCGCGTCGGCCACGGCGCCCGCCCAGACGCTCCCGGAACTGGGCGCCAACACCGTCCTGGCGCAGGCGCTGAACATGGCCGTCAGCAGCCGCATCGAGCGCATCTTCGGCGTCAGCCGGTTGAAGATCGACCCCCAGGTCGGCGGCCCGGAAACCAACCCGGGCGCCCGCATCACCCTGGAACAGCAGATTACCCCGGACCTCCGCTTCACTTACATCACCAACCTGGCCTCCAGCCAGCAGCAGGTCATCCAGGTGGAATGGAGCGTGGACCAGAACTGGTCGGTGCTGGCCGTCCGCGACCGCAACGGCCTGTTCGGCATCGACCTGCGGTGGCGAAAGCGTTTCCGATAGTTTAGAGTTGACCGCGAAGCCACCAAGGACGCGAAGTTTCACGAAGCTTTGTGGTTCGCCTGTGAAAGCCTACAACCAGCAGCGGGCCGAGATGGTGAGCCGGCAACTGCGCGGGCGCGGGATCCGCGACCAGCGCGTGCTGCAGGCCATGCTGGAAGTGCCCCGCCATGAGTTCGTAGCTTCCGAGTTTCGTCACCAGGCCTACGACGACCGGCCCCTGCCCATCGGTGCCGGCCAGACAATTTCGCAACCGTACATGGTGGCCATCATGACCGAGTCGCTGGGCCTGCAAGGACACGAGAAAGTGTTGGAGATCGGGACAGGGTCGGGCTACCAGGCGGCTGTGCTGGCCCGGCTGGCGGCGCGCGTCTACACCATCGAGCGGGAACGCGAATTGGTGGAAACGGCGCGGGGGATCCTGGGGCGGCTGGCTGAGGCCGGCCTGCTGGAGCTTTCGCGCCTGGAACTCATCGAGGGCGACGGCACCGAAGGTTATGCCGCCGCAGCGCCCTACGACGGCATTCTGGTGGCCGCCGCCGCGCCTTCCGTCCCCCACGCCCTGGAAGAGCAGTTGGCCGAGGGCGGCCGGCTGGTCATCCCCGTCGGCAACCTCGATTATCAGCAATTGCGCCTGATCCGGAAAGTTTCCGGACGGCTGGCCGCCACCGTCGTCAACGAGTGCCGCTTTGTCCCTCTGGTGGGCCGCCACGGCTGGCCTGCCTAGCGGCATCGCCATCCGGCGGCGGACGGATCAGCGGCGCGCGCCCCGCCCGCCCGGTGCCGCGTCTCTGCTATTTGATTCTCTGGACCGCACAGCAAATGCGGGGGCTGAGGCCGAGCCGTGCCGCAGGGCACTGGCTTGCGATGCCGGCCGGTGGCACAATACGCACATGAAGCGCACATTACTCCTGCTGCTTTGTGCTGCTACCTGCGCGGCGCAGGTTCCCACTATCGACCAATCGCTCGGGTTCCGGTCGTTTGGTGCGGTCGCTATCTCGCCCGATGGCCGCTCGATCGCTTATACGGTCCAGGAAACCGACTGGGACCAGAACGAGTTCGTCAGCCAGATCTGGATCTGGCGCGCCGACAGCGGGGAGCGCTACCAGCTCACGCGCGGAAAGAAATCGGCCGGCTCACCCAGATGGTCGCCCGACTCCAAGCGCTTGGCCTTCACCTCGGACCGCGACGGTAAGCAGCGCCTGTATGTGATTGCGCCGTTTGGCGGCGAGGCCGCCGGCATCGACGCCGGCGAGTACGAGGTAGGCGGGTTCCAATGGTCGCCGGATGGCAAGCGCATCGCCTTCACCTCGAGTGGCCCCGAGTCCAAGGCGCTGAAGGACCGTAAGGACAAGTACGGGGAGATCGACGTCGCGGCCGGTGATTACCGGCTGCGCCACCTTTATGTGACCAACGTACCAGCGGAAGGCGGCAAGGTGACCCCGGAAGCGCTTACCTCGGGAAGCGATTTCAGCGTGAGCGGATTCGCTTGGTCGCCCGACGGCACTCGCATCGCCTTCACCGCCGGCCGCGACCCGGACCCTTCCTCGTCGCACACCGTCGATCTCTATACCGTCCGGCTGAACGACAAGGGCGTCAAAAAGCTGGTGGCCACCCCCGGCCCGGAATCGAATCCCGTCTGGTCGCCCGACAGTACGAGAATCGCCTTCCAGACGGCCAACGGAGAGGCCTTCTACTATTACAGGAATGGGCGCATCGGCATTGTTCCGGCCGACGGCGGCGCGGTGCGAATCATTTCGTCTTTCGACGAGGAACCGCAACTCCTGGACTGGGGGCACGACGGGCTTTACCTGTGGGGATTTCAGAAGATGGCCTCCTTCGTCTTTCGAATGAACCTGGAAACCGGGGCCTACCAGCGGGTATTGGGCAACGAGAAGATGTCCGTCAATTGGGCTACCTTCGCGAAGGACTTCAAGACGGCGGCCTTCTCCGGCGTGGCGCCCAACGACTTCCCCGAGGCCTATGTCACGCCGGTGGAACGGTTCGACCCCAAGCCGGTCACCTCCTTCCGCGATCAGTACAAGGATTTCAAGCTGGCCACGCGCGAGGTGATCTCGTGGGATTCAACCGACGGGACCCTGATCGAAGGGGTTCTGTTGAAACCAGCCAACTACGATCCCTTGAGGAAATACCCGCTGTTGGTCGTCATCCACGGCGGGCCGGCGGGCATCGATCGGCCTTTCCGGTCCAACGACCGCACCTACCCGATCGAGCAGCTCGCTGCCAAGGGCGCGCTCATCCTGCGGCCCAACTACCGCGGGTCGGGCGGCTACGGCGAGAAGTTCCGCTCATTGAACGTCCGCAACCTGGGGGTGGGCGACGCGTGGGACGTGATCTCAGGCGTCGATTACCTCATCAAGAAGGGGATGGTGGACGGCGAGCGGGCCGGGGCCATGGGTTGGAGCCAGGGTGGCTATATTTCCGCATTCCTGACCTGTTCGAGCGATCGCTTCAAGGCCATCAGCGTCGGCGCAGGTATCAGCGACTGGATGACATATTACGTGAACACCGATATCCACCCCTTCACCCGCCAGTACTTGAAAGCGACGCCCTGGGAAGACCCGGAGATTTACCGCAAGACTTCGCCAATCTCCTACGTGAACTCTGCCAAGACGCCGACGCTGATCCAGCACGGCGATAGCGACCGCCGCGTGCCCATCCCCAACGCTTACGAACTTTACCAGGCTTTGCAGGACAGGGGCGTGCCCGTGCGCATGGTCGTTTACAAGGGCTTCGGCCACGGCATCAATAAGCCCAAGCAGCAGCGGCACTTGATGGAGGACAACTACGCCTGGTTCAGCCGGTGGATCTGGGGCGAAGAACCGACACCGGCCACGGCAACCGGCAAGGAAGTCGCGCCGAGATAGGCGTGCCGCCACCGCGCAAGTCGTCGGCCGCGCCGGCACTTTACTGAACTCCTCCGAAATCCTGGACCAGTTCCACGTCCCCGCTGAGTGAGCCGGGCAGACAGAGAAGCGCCCGATCGAAACTTGCCAGAACCCCTCCGCGCGCGGTGGCTAATGCCAGCAGGTAGGCATCGGTTACCTGGCGATGACCCACTATGGGGTGATCCTTGACCGCTTGGCTGAGCGGTAGGTCATCTGGCCAGAACTCGTGGTTTGGCAGCGCAATAATGTGTTCCAACAACAGCAGCGCCTCTTTGGGGGAAACCGCGCCCGGAGTAAACCTGGGATTGATGCATATGCGGATGAAGCCGATCTGAGTGAGCGGGCAGGTACGGAAACCGGCCGCCCCCTTTTGCGCGAACCAGCGTTGCGCTTGGGTATGGTGTACATGAGAAGGCCACGCAAGAGCGAGAAGGACGTTGATGTCGAGCAAATAGGGCTTCGTCACTAAAGCTCATCCTCCGCCTGCAGCGTCTGCTCCAGTGTGATCGGCTCTGCGTCTGGCGGAAGGTCAAAACAGGGGAAGGCCTTCTCGGCGTTGACGCGAAGAGGAGGACGCAACGCTTGCCGCACAAGTTCGGCTACCGCCTCACCCAGCGAGGTCCCATTAGCGTTCGCGAGGGATTGGGCGACTCGATAGACATCATCGGGCAGGTTTATTGTGGTCCGCATCATGATGATTATAGCATCATGATGCTTTAAGCATCAAGGCACCTTCTTTGATCCATCAACCGGGCACGGGGCAACCTCGACAGGCACCTGCAGGGCAGCCGGCTTGGTCCGTAGCAACACTTACGGCAGGGCCACGGGCTGAACGAGTTTAACCAGTGCAGGAATCTCGGGTTACACTGGCTTCGTGCTGCGCAATACTACGATCACGGTCAGCGAAGAAGTGGCGCGCTCGGCGCGGCGCAAGGCGGCGGAAGAGAACACGTCTGTCTCCAAGCTGGTCGACCGCATGCTCGAAAAGCAGATGCGGCTAGGCGACGATTACTGGCGCGCTTATGCGCGGTGGAAAAGGCTCGGCAGCATCAAGGGAATTGGCGCTGCCGGACGGCTGAGCCGTGAACAGGCCCATCAGCGCCCCATCAGGCCGCCGGGGCGGACTCGACTGTAATGATATCCACCAGGCCCCGGCAGCCGTAAAGCGCCGGCAAGATGCGCTCTGGCGGATAGCGGCGGCGCAGCTCGGCGACGCGCTCGGTGCCCGCGCGATAGGCGGGCAGATACATGCGGCCCAGCAGCGGGTGGCGCCCCCAGGGGCCCGATAGCTTCTGCGCACGCTCCTCGGTCACCAGGTAATCGCCGCGCAGCACAGCAGCCACTTCCGGCTGCGGCCGGCCTTCTTTCCAGGTCAGCCACGACGCCTGGTTTTTGGCGTCGTCCTGCAGCAGCGCCAGCAGCACGCCGATTTGCAGGTCTTCGTCCGCCAATTCCTCGACCGAGTTCACGCCGTGGCCGATCAGGATGGCGTTGTTGGCGATCCCCTCGAACAGCCCGGCGGCGCGCGTGTTCATGGTCAGCACGGTGGCCTCGAAGCCGGCCAGGCCGCGCACATAAAGGTCTTGCAGGTAGGCGAACGTGGTCACGTGGCCGGGAACGACCTCGTGGCTGATCAACTGCGCGAATTCCGGCACCGAGATTTCGAGCGAGGCGTTGATTTCATAGGTGGCTTCATACTCCGGCGTTCCGTCGGCGCGGCGCGCCCGGCCCAGGTAGTTCATCGAACCGGAAAACCAGGCGTCCTTGATGGGGAGAAAGTCGATGTTAGCACGCGCGACGGCGTGCAATTCAGCGGGCAGGTGCGGCACAAGCTGCCGCACGGCCAGGGCGTCGAACTGCGCGATGAAGGCGCCGCTCAGGGCGCGGACGGAAGCCATCGGAGCGCGCCGCGCCTGCCGCCAGGCATCGACGGCGGCCAGCAACTCCGCGCCGGTCGATGACGGGTACCCGGCGCGCGCCAGCAATTCGGCCACGCGCTGGCGCCGAACCTGCGGCTGCGAGGGCGCCGGCGCCTGCCCGATGCAGGCGCGCACGCATCGTTCGTAGGGCACGGCCTCGCCTTTGCCCAGGATCTCCATGGCCAAGTCCCACATCACCTCGAAGCAGAGCGCCTGGCCATGCAGGTACTGGCCGCGCAACCCGCCGGCGCGCTTCGACTCCTCGGCGAGGCCCTGGATCGCTCCGCGAACGTCCACCGAGGCGAGGTAGGCCTCGATTGCCGCCCGGTCGGGCAGCTTCGCTGATACGCCGCCGGTCTCGCGGAGCCGCGCGGCCGCCGGAACGGTATAGGCCGGCGGCAGCGGCTCGTCGGAAAACCAGGAGTCGGCGATGAACCGGCCGGTGCCCGAGGGGCACATTACGTCGCCGCCCCACAGCGTATCAATTCCCAGAACGGCATTGCCGACCAGCGTCTCGAATCTCTCGCTCATGGGAAGCTCTCAGCTATCAGCTCTCAGCTATCAGCTCTCAGCCATCGGCTATCAGTTGTCAGCCAGTGATCAGTTGTCAGTTATCAGTTTTCAGTTGCAGAAGGAGTCCGAGCCAAAGCTGAAAGCTGATAGCTGACAGCTTCTTTCCCTACTCGGCTGCTTTCTGCTTCGGCGCGCGCAAAGAACCGAACCAAAGGTACAGGCAGAGGCCGACAAACAGGGCCGCGGAGACAAGCTGGGAAACCGGTTCGTTGTCGTAGAACGGGGTCTTGATGCGCTCTTCGGCATAGCCGGGGACCAGGCGAAGCCCGGCGCCGAAGACGCCACCGAGGGCGCCGCCGGCCATCAGCCCCGAGGCGATAATGACGCCGCGCTCGCGGATCACGGCGCCCCGGCGCCCGCCGGCGCGCTCCGAGCGCCTCCCCAGGAAGTGCGCCAGGAAGCCGCCCACCAGCGCGGGCGTATTCAACTCCAGCGGCAGGTACATGCCCAGCGCGAAGACCAGCGCTGGCGCGCCGAGCATTTCCATCATCAGCGTGATCATGGCACCGGCGCCAAACAGCAGGTAGGCGACGGGCTGCCGGCTCATGAAGCCTTCCACCAGCGCTTTCATGATGGAGGCCTGCGGGGAGGGCAGCACGACACGCGGGTCGCCCGGCGCCGCCTCGCCGAACTGGAAGGCGCGCGCCAGCAGCACGATGGTCAAGCCCACCGCCGCCGACGCGGCCACCACCCCCAGAAACTTCACCTTCTCCTGCGCCGCCGGGGTGGAGCCCAGCCAGTAGCCGGTTTTCAGGTCGGTGATGGTCTGTCCGGAGACCGCGAGCGCGGTGCACACCATGCCGGCGATGGCCATCACGAAGAACATCCCCGTGGTCCCTGACAGGCCGAAGTGCAGAAGAACCACGCAGGAAATGATGATGGTCAGCATGGTCATGCCGGAGACCGGATTCCGGGCCACGGTGGCGATGGCGTTGGCCGCCACCGAGGTGAAAAAAAAGGAAAAGACCAGCGTCAGCAGCAGGCCGGCCACCACCACGGCCGCCGAGGGCGCCAGTTTGCCGAGCAGGATGGCCACCCCGAGCGCGCTGATCACCACGCCGGCCAGGATTGACACCACCGAGATGTCGCGGTCGGTGCGCTCCAGGCCCCCGCCTTCTCCCCGGCGGAAAGCCCGCAGCGCAATCGAGAACGAGCCGGCCACGATGCGCAGGGACTTGATGATGCCGAAAATGCCGGCCGTGGCGATGGCGCCCACGCCCATGAAGCGGACGTACCCTCGGAAAATCTGCGTGGCGCTCATTTTGGCGATGGGGATGGCGGCCGGGTACACCACGGTGTCGCCCAGGTGGCTCCCGATCATCCAGATCAGCGGCACCAGCACGAAATTGGAGAGCACGCCGCCGGCGCACAGGATCATCGAGCTGCGCAGCCCCATCACGTATCCCAGACCCAGGATGAAGCCGATGGCGTCGAAGTTGAACACCATCCTGGCGCGCTCGGCGAGCTGCCGCGCCAAGGAGAGGAAGCGGAAATCGACGTACTCCTTCCACACCTGGAAGGTGGTCACGAAGAAGTCGTAGACGCCGGCGATCACGGTGGCCTGCAGCAGCAGCCTGGCCTGCTCGCCGCCCCGCTCGCCGGTGACCAGCACTTCGGTAATGGCGGTGGCTTCCGGGTAGGGCAACTGCCCGTGCATATCGCGCACGAAATAGCGCCGCAGCGGGATCAGGAACAGCACACCCAGCGCGCCGCCGGCCAGGCAGATGAAGATGGTCTGGACCGGGTGCGGGTCAAGCTTGAGGATGTACAGCGCCGGTATGGTGAACACGGCCCCGGCCACCACCGAGCCGGAGGCGCCGCCGATGCCGGTGATGATGACGTTTTCCAGCAGGGTTGACCGGCGCGGATACACTCGCGCCAGGCCGATGGCCAGGATGGAAATGGGGATGGCCGCCTCCATTACCTGCCCCACCTTCAGCCCGGAATAGGCGGAGGCCGCGCTGAACACCACGCAAAGCAACAGGCCCCAACCCACCGACCGCCAACTCAACTCCGGCACGATGCTGGCGGCGGGCACGCATGGCTGGTAGACCGCGCCGGGCTCGAGCGGCGTGTAGGCGTTTTCCGGAAGCGTGGCGGTTTGCGAAACGGGCTGGGCAGCTTCAGTCATTGCACGCATTATATAAAAACCACAAAGACACAAAGAGCACCAAGCCCCACAAAGAGCCCCTTTGTGTTTCTTTGTGTCCTTTGTGCCTTTGTGGTAAGACACTCCCATGAAGCGACGCGATTTCTTTCGAAACGCATTGGCCGGCGGTGGTGGCTTTCTGGCGAGCGCCTGGGCTGGTCAGGCCGCGCTGCCGGGACCGCCGAAGATGAAGATCACCGCCCTGAAGTTCCTGCGGATGCGGTTCCCCGGAAAGACGCCGCGCAAGCGCAACTCGATCATCGAGAGTGGCGGCGGAGCGCCGGGCATGTCGATGCTCGAGCTACACACCGACGTCGGCATCATCGGACGCAGCTTGCTGAAAGGGAACGCCAACCTGATCGAGGGTTCCGTCTTTCCCCGCGTGGCCGGTGAGAACCCGTTTTATATCGAGCGCATATGGGACCGCATGTACCGCTACAACCGCAAGCCGGTGGCCAAGGGCGAGTACATCGTGGCCATGGGCTCGATCGACAACGCCATCTGGGACATCATCGGCAAGGCTCTGAATATGCCCGTGTACCAGATCCTTGGCGCGCACAAGGACCGGCTGCGCGTGTACGCGGCCGGCGGCTACTACGAGGAAGGCAAGGGGCTGCGGGAACTGGCGAAAGAAATGGAAGGCTACGTGGCCGAAGGCTTTCGAGCGGTCAAGATGAAGGTCGGCGGGGAACCGTTTGCCGCCGACGCCGAGCGCGTCAAGGCCGTCCGCGAGGCCATCGGGCCGAAGATCGATCTGCTGATCGATGCCAACAATCGCTGGACCGCCGCCGAAGCCATCCGCTTTGGCCGCATGGTCGAGAAGCACGATATCTACTGGTTCGAGGAGCCGGTGGAGCCGGACGATTTCGCGGGCAGCGCCGAGGTGCGCCACGCGCTGGACATCCCGGTGGTGGCCGGCGAAAACGAATTCACGCGCTGGGGCTGCCGCGACCTGATCACCGCCGGCGCCGCCGACATCCTGAACCTCGACACCACCAACGCCGGCGGCATCACCGAATACCGCAAGATCGCGGCGCTGGCTTCCGCGTTCCACATCCCGGTAGCGCCGCACGGCGATCCATTCATGGCCGTGCACCTGCTCGCCGCCACGCCCAACGCGCTGATTATGGAAACCTACCCGGGCGTGGAGAGCCGCTACAACCCGGCATTGCCCTTGTTCCCGGTCAAGGACGGCTACATCGACGTGCCGACCAAAGCCGGCCTGGGCATCGATCCCGACCCGGAGATGGTGCGCAAATACCGCGTCGGCTGACGGCGTCGGCTGACGGGAAGGCCGTTCCGCCAGCCGTCCGCCTGGCCTCGGACTGGGGTATGCTATGGTGTGCTGCCAGGGCGGAGAGCTATTGAAGCAGCACTGGGCCGTAATGAAACCGACGCTATACATGGAAACAACCATTCCGAGTTATCTGACTTCGCGGCCGAGCCGCGACCTGATCATTGCCGGCCACCAGCAGATTACGAGAGAATGGTGGGAGAAGCGGCGAATTGGGTTCGACATTTACATTTCTCAGTTTGTTGTAGACGAAGTAAGCGCAGGAAACCCGGCTGCGGCGCGTGAGAGGCTGAGAGCAATCAAGGGCTTGGCGCTGCTCGATATTACGCCTGAGGTTGGGACCCTGGCTGCGGGCATTCTGGCCTCAGGGGTGATTCCTGAGCGGGCGGCGGCGGATGCGGCACACATTGCGATCGCGGCAGTGCATGGCATGAGCTTTCTGATGACCTGGAACTGCGTGCATATTGCCAACGCCATCATCACCAGGACAGTGGCGGGTGTGTGCAGGCACCATGGTTTCGAGTGCCCCGTCATCTGCACGCCGGAGGAACTGTTTGGAGCATGAGCCATGGCAAAGGACTACATTGTGGACGAGGTTCGGCGCATTCGTGAAGAACAGGCCGCAAAATGCCGTTTCGACATAAAGGCGATCCTCGCGGCCGCAAAGAAGCGGCAACGCACATCGGGGCACAAGGTCGTCTCGATGGTGGCAAAACGGAAACTCAGCGCCTGACTCGCAGGATGAATCTGGCGATGAAGCCCCTGAGCGAAGTGACGAAGCTAGCGGTCGACGTGCTCTCCAAGGAGATTGGAATTGCCGACACCGTGCGGTTTCTCAACCAGTTCAGCGCCGGCTACGGTGACTATACGAGGGAACGGGAAATCCTGTTCGAGGATCTCACCCTGGAGGAAACCCTCTCCGCGACCAGGCGGGCAAGGCGTGGCCACGTGCCTAACAAGCGGCTCCGGCAGGCCCCTGGAAAGCGTGGCCGCTTGGCGGCGCGACGGTAGGTAGCGCGAGATGGACGCCTCATCCACCCTGTACTTCGCGACTAATCCTCTAATCCGCGTAATCCGCGAAATCTGCGGCTACCGAAATTCGATCAGCTTGAAGTCCTCGAGCAGGCCGTAGGACTCCAGGTCGTAGCCGCTGCCGGCGGGCATGTGCGGCGGCGCTGTGCGGAAACTCTGCGGCGACGTGAGCCCCCGGTTGATCTTGCCGTGATGCGGGCCGAGCAGGTTCTTCAGCGACCCGTAAACGATCACTTCCACGCGCACCTCGCCACCGGCGGCGCGCGCCGCGTCGGTGATGTCCAGTTCGTACGGCTGCCAGCCGATGATTCCCGCCGGCTTCCCGTTGACCAGAACCTCGGCCACAGTCCCCTGCCATTTCCCCAAGCGCACTTTGTAGCGCCCGGCGGTCTTGCCGAGCCGGTAGCCGGCCGAGTACGACACACCGTACGAATAGAAGGGCAGCGCCTGCTCTTTCCAGGCGCCGGTTTTGAGCGGCGCCGCCCGGACCAGCCTCCAGCCGCGCCCCTGCGATTCCAGCCCAAAATCGCCGAGGAGGTAAATCGGCTCCAGTTCGTTGTGCACCGACATCGGCCGGGCCGCCAGCGTCACGGTGTTGTCCCCCTCGACCACGTGGCGCCCGATATCGAAAACGCCGAAGGCGCGATCCAGCCACCATGCGCCCGGCCGGCGCTCAACCGGTCGGCCGTTGATGGAAACCTTCCAGAACTCGGGCCGTTCGATGATGGCCTGCAGAGCTGCCTTGTCCACGCCGCCGGCCACCTCGAAGTGGAACGTGGCCTCGAACCCGGAATCGGCGGGGAACTTGTTCCGGTCCAGGATCGCGGTCTTGTACTGCACGGCCGTGCCCCAGGGGTTCCCCGCCTCGAAACCGTAACGCTTGAAAACCTTTTCGGCGGCGTTGTAGTAGTAAACGTCTTTCTCGATTGCGCCATCCAGCTTCAGGTCGCAGAAATCGAGCGTGAGGGCGTTAGGGGAGAGGCGCTTGACGGTAAGTTGCGTGATGGGTTCCACAGGCTGGAAGCCTGTGCCACCGGCCGCGCGCACAGGCTGAAGGCCTGTGCCACTCTCACCGACGAACAGCAGCAGGCTGCCGGCGGGGGGAAGCTCGAACGCCATCGCGGCGCGGCCGCCTTCTTGCCCGGCCGGGAACGGCGCGATCTTGCCGGTCTGTGGATCCAGTTGCACCGCGGACTTGCCCTTCACCTTGACTGTCCCCGAGGCAGGTTCTTCCAGGCTGGCATTCACGAGGAACAGCAGTTGCCCCGCGTCGAGCTTGCGCCGCTGGTGGAACAACTTGCCGGACTTATTCGGCCGGATGAATTCCACTTCCGGGCCGGCCAGCAGTCTGGCCGCAGCCTCGTCAGCGGGCGATTGAGCCGCGATCCACTGCGGCGCATATTGCGCCGCCAGGCGCTTCACCCGGTCGGTTTCCGCGCCATCAAGGAACGGCGGCGCGTCAACGAAGGCGAGCACTTTGCCGCCGGTTTTCAGGTAATCAGCCAGCAGGCCGGCGGTCGCGCTGTCCAGGTTCTCGAGGCCGGGCGGCAGCACCACCAGGCTGTACGACCGCTGCCCGACGGTGAAGCGCCCACCCCCGGCCTTGCCGCGGTCCTTGATGATGTTCTCCGAGCCCAGGTCGTATTCCATCTGCGCCGCCTCGAGCTGGTTCACGAAGTCCTGGAACGCCTTGCCAATTTCCATCATGCGGGCGTTGGGCTGGCCGGGCGAGGCGTACAGCCAGGCCGAGGAAGTCGGCTCGATCACCAGCGTGCTGTTGACCTGCTGTCCGGAGGAAAGCGCCAGCGACAGGCGGGCAAAATGGTTGCCGAGCGCGTGATAGTGCTTCCACCACGGCTCGTGGTAGGTGAACGACTGCGGGTAGTCGTGCTTGCGCGCGCCGGCCAGCGTCTGGAACGACAGGTGCTGGTTCATCATGTTGACGCCCAGCACGTACTCCCACTCGCCCAGGCGTTTCATGTCCTCGAAGCGCAGTTCCCAGCCGGCCCCGCCGTAGGTCTCGCTGAGCGTCCGGCGCCGGCCCAGTTGATTGGCGACGCTGGAAAGTTCCTTGACTGAGCGCGCGTTGCCGAACTGCGCGCTCACCTCCTCGCTGAACTGGTTGAACAACATGTCGATGCCGGGCACGTGGAACCAGGCGTACATGGCCATGTTGTCGGGACCCTGGCCGGGATTGGGCCAGGCATGCTCCCAGTAATGCCCGGTCCATTGCAGATTGTGCTGCCCGGCGTAGCGGTTCCAGGGCTTGGCCCAGCGGTCGATGAACAACTCCAGCAGCAGCGCGTAGTAATCGTGGCGGGTCTTGCGCCACCCGCCCGTCTCTTCGAACAACGACACCAGGCGCGGCTTCAGGTCATAGCCCCAGCGCTTCTGGAACTGCTCGAACAAATCCGGCGTCCAGCGCAGGGCGTTGCGGCGCGGGGGGTTGATGTTCGGCTCGTCGGTGAAAATGCCGGGCAGCGCGCGGCCGAATTCGCCGGCCAGCGTTTTCTCGTAACCGCGCATGGTGATCTCGATAAACTTCTCGGTGACGCCCGGCTTGATCAGGTCCACGTAAGAAAAGCCGCCGAACCATTCGGCCCGGCCGCCGTAAGAGACGCGCTCGAGGCAGTAGTACTCGCCTTTGCGGCCCGCCTCGGCGGCCGCGCCGGCGGTCACCTCGGTGAAGCCATCGCCGGTCTTCTTCAGGATCAGGGCGAACTTCGAGGCGGCGTCGGCATTCAGTTGCCCCAGCTTTTGCAGCGCCAGGCCCTGGCCCTGGTTGTACGACTCGGGCATCTGGGCGGGCACGTGGCCGCCGGCGAACCCGCTGGGGTAGGAGTTCTCGTCGTAGAGCCAGACCTCCATGCCCAGCTTCTTCCCTTTCTCCACCGCATAACGGCAAAGCTGGAACCAGCGGTCGGAGAGGTAAGGCGTGATCATGCCCGGGCGGGGATGAATGAAGACGCCGTGGATGCCCTGGGCCTTGAACTCGGCCAGGTGAAGGTCGATGTCGGCTTCCGTCACCTCGCCATTCCAGACGAAGAACGGGAGGGTGCTGAATTCGGCCGGCGGCGCGGGGAACAACTGCCGCAGCCGCGTCCAGGAGTCAGGGGCCGCGGCAGCAGCGCGTCCCACGCAGCCAAACAGCAGGCAGAATACGGTTAAGGCAAAGAAGGCATCTCTCGGTTTCATAGCGTGCGCTCCGGGCGAAGTGTACATCAGTGTGGGCCGTCGGCAACAGTGCCGTCACGCCATGCGGGACGGCACAGGCGCGGTCGCCGCTCGGCTGCGGCGGACACAAAAAAACGGGGAGCCCCTCGGGCTCCCCGTTTGGCATTGCGCCAGATGGAGCTTAGAAGATGAACTTCAGCGCGAGCTGGACGTTGCGGTTGCCACGGCGTTCCGCCGGGATGTAGGAGTTGGCGTACACGTCGTTCGAGCCCGATATCAGGTATAGGTTCGCGTGGTTGTACATGTTGTACATCTCGCCACGGAACTGCAGCCGCTTGGTTTCCGTCAGCTTGAAGTTCTTGTAGATGCCCATGTCCCAGCTCCAGGCGCCGGGGCCGCGGAACGCGTCTCGCTTGGTCATGTTGCTGGGATAGGGCCCGAAGTCGGCGAGGCCGGTCTTGGGGTTGAACCAGGACTGAATGGCGCTGGCCGGCAGATCGATGTAGATGAAGTTGTTCGGCTCGCTGCCCGGCTTCGGATTGCCGGAACCGCTACGCGGGATGGGGTTCTTTTCCGTGAGCCGAGGCGCGGCGTTGTAGCCGTAAGTCCAGTCATAGATGGTGAACGGAGAGCCGGTACGAGCGGTGACGATCGGGGCCAGGGTCCAGCCGTCGAGCACCTGTCTGGCCACCCCCCTCATGTCCTTGGCAAAGGGAACGTCCCAGGTACCGCTGATGGCAATGCGGTGGCGGTTGTCGAACTCCGAATCGCCGCGGTCCAGTTCGGGCTCGAATGGGTTCATCACCCCCAGGTTCTGGTTGTTCCCCGATTCGCTGAACGTGGAGCTGAGATTGTCGATGGAGTGGGCAATCGTGTAGTTGGTGCGGAGGTTCAGCCCCGCCTTGGCCCAGTTGCGTATCTCCACGCGGAAGTTCACGGCATTGTAGGTTGAGAAGCCGTTGCCGCCCCGGCGGTTGATGCCCGTCACCCACTTGTCCTGGAGCCGGTTGGTGCAGGTGCCGGGGTCACCCTCGGTGCCTGGTGTGCACGGGTCGCCCAGGTAGAAGTTGCCGGCCCCGATCATGTTCGGGTTCTCAATGGAATACAGCCGCGAGCCCTTCGATCCGCTATAGTCAACCCCCATGAACGTCCTGTTGTTCATCTCGTGCTCGAAGCTCAGGCTCCACAGGTGCGCATAGGCTGTCTTGATGTTGGCGTCCACGTTGCGCATGCTGGTTTTCGGAAAAGCCTTGGAGCCGCTGGTGCCCGCCAGCGGACCGGCCAGGTCAGTCGGAATGGGGATGGTCGGGACGTCAACGCCGGCAGTCAGGGCGATCACGGCGTAGTTCGGCGGGTTCTGAATCACGTTGAAGGTCACGTTGCCGAAGTTCCGCTCGTAGCCGATGCCGTAGCCGCCGCGGATGGAGGACTTGCCATTGCCGAACAGGTCGTAGGCGAAGCCCACCCGCGGAGCGTAATCGCGGTAATCCTTGCCCCACAGGCCCCCGACCGGGCTGTCGGGCGCCAGCATGATCTTGCCGTTACGGATGCGCTCGAAAACCGTGGCGCCGGTACCGTCGTAGTAATTGGAGTCGAGCTTGGGGTTCTTGTTGTGCTGGACACCGAAATACTCCCAGCGAAGGCCCAGGTTGACCGTCAACCGCTGCCCTGCCTTCCAGGAATCCTGGATGTAGTAGGCCAGTTCGTGGTAGCGGTTGCTACGGCTGAAGCTGGGCTGGCCCACCGGCAGCGTGAGCATGCAGTCCGCCGTCGGCTTGTTGGGGTCCGCGCAAGGATACTTGCCCTGCGGATTGATGGCCGCCCGGAAGCTGCGCAGGTACCCGGTGAGGAAGTTGTCCATCGCCGCGCGGTTGATGTTGGTGCCCAGCGCCGCCACCGGCTCCATGTAGGCGCCGAAAGTCCGGTTATCGCGGATGTGGACGTAAACGCCGCCGAAGCGCACCGTGTGCCTGCCCCTTACCTTGCTCAGGTCTTCATAGAGCTGGATGAAATTCTGCGGGCCCCCGAAGGGGATCGCGCTGCCGGGACTCCGGGGCAGGTAGCCGGGCAGCTCGATGTAGGTGCCCAACAGGGTGGTGCCCACCGTCTCATTAAAGTACAAAGTGGGTGATGGCGGGTTTTTCCCCAGGGGCTGAATGTTGTTCAGCCGGTTGAACACGATCTTCGACTGGCTGACGAACGACGGCGTGAAGGAATGGACCATCGACAGCAGCATGCTGTTGTTGATGTTTTTGTTAATGCTGTCGTAGCCGGCGTAAGCGCTGTTGCCATTGGTGCCTTCCAAGTCGAACTGGTTTTCCAGCGCATAGCGGCCGTAAATCTGCGTCTTCTCGCTCTTGTTGAAATCGATGCGTCCCACCAACTGGTAGGTATTGGTGGGCGTGCCGCCGCCCGCGTCTTCCGGCACGCTGTAGGCCACCTTGTTGAACATCGGGGTGTTCATCGGCAGCAAACCGCAGGGCCCGGTGGTGGCGCCGCCGCAGGGGTCCACCTTCCGGTTCGTCAGGTCCTGGCGCGTGAAGGTCTGCAGCGCAGTGGCTTCCGGCCGCAGCGTCCCGTACTTGGAGAAAAAGTTCTTGGTGGCCGCCGCCGACAGCCCGATCAACTGCTGGGTCGGCACCATCGCGAACCGCGTGGCCGAGCTGCGGATCCGCGTCCACTCCGTGCTCTGGAAAAAGAACAACTTGTCCTTCTTGACCGGCCCGCCCACCGAGTAGCCGAACTGATTCCGGGTGAATACCGACTTGTCGATTTCGTTGGCGTTATTCTCGAAACTGTTGGAGGCCAGCGCGGAAACGCGGTTGAATTCATAAAGCGTGCCGTGCAGGCCGTTGGATCCCGACTTGGTCACCACATTGACGACGCCGCCGCTGGCGCGCCCGTACTCGGCGGTGAAGTTGTTGGTCAGTACGCTGAATTCCTGGACGGAATCGAGCGGCACCCGCTGGCCATATGCTCCCACGAACTCATCGTTGTTGGCGGCTCCGTCCAGCAGGATGTTCGTCGAGGCGGCCCGCATGCCGTTAATCGCATAGCCGGCGCCGCGCAACGAAGGATCATCCTCGGACACAGTCCCCATGGTGGCCACCAGCGCGTAGATGTTGCGGGTCAGGGTGGGTAACTCGACCACGCGCTGCGTGTTCATGACCTGGCCGATGGTCTGCGTCTCGGTATTGACCAGGACGCCGGCCTCGCCGCTCACTTCCACCACCGTCGTCGCCAGGCCCACTTCCATCTTTAAATCGAGGCCTACGCGCGCTCCGACAGCTACCTGCGCGTGCTTCGTCGCCTTTGCGAAGCCGGGCGCTTCAACAGTCACTTCATACACGCCCGGCAGCACGTTCGTTACCGTGTAGTTGCCGGCTGCCGCCGTCAGAGTGATGCGAACCGCCTGAGTGGCGACCGCCTTCACCGTGACCTTTGCGTTGGGCATGACGGCGCCGGTCGCGTCCGTGACCGTGCCGGTGATCTGGCCCGTCTCAGTCTGCGCCATCAGGCACAGCGAGCCGCCCTGCGCCAGCAACAGGGTGAGAACCCAATAGAAGATAACTTTTCGCATGCTTCTCCTTTGCTCCTTTTACGTTCGCCTTTTCAGTTCCTCCGCAGGCACGCGGAGGAGAGTGGGCGCTGGTGCTGGTCCGTCTCTCTGCCCTTGCCAGAGAGGGACCTTTCGATCCCCTATTTGCGGAAGGACACTTGCCCTCGAATCCGCCCCGACGAAAGCAATTCTCTGTCCGCTTCTCCTTGGCCGCAATGCACTTAAAAAGCAAGGGCTTACGCAGAGATATGGAGGCGTGCTTCCGATTTCTGGTAAAGACCCTGCCGGTAATACAAAAAACCGTACGACCGAGGCTGGCTGCGAACCTCATAGATTACCACAGCTTGATCGAAGATCGCAGTCTGATTCGTGCAATCGGCGGAGTCCTCGGCTGGAAACGTCGGGCCAATCCATCGCGAGGCTGGCGGTATTCATCTGCTGTGGCGCTCGGCGGGGCTGTTCGGCGCCGGATGAACGTGGCGCCAGCTTCAGCAAGGTCGAGAATTGGCGGGCGGATCCAGCGGCGTCCTCCAGGATGGGGCGGTGAATGCTGGTTTGGGGGCCTGGGAGGTGCGGGGTAGGCAATTGCGGATGGAGTTGTCCGCTGTCCGAAAAATAGTTGACAATTGCCTGCTAAGATATTATTATCTTCTTGTGCTAAGATTCTGGCAACCCCCCGGTGCCAATAGCACAGGTGGGCCGCAGCGCAGCACGAATGCGGTCCCGCCGAGCATCGTCAAGCAAAGGAGGAAAAGACAATGTCTGTCGTTCGTTGGGAACCGTTTCGTGATCTGGTCGCACTGCAGAACCGTGTCAACCGCATTCTGGGAGACCGCCTCGGCCAGGTCCTTGGCGAAGAGAGCCTGACGGGAACCGTCACCCCGCCGGTGGACATCTACGAATGCGCCGATGAACTGGTGCTGGAGGCCGACCTGCCGGGCATGAACCTGGAGGACCTCGACATCCGCATCGAAGACAACACGCTGACCATCCATGGTGAGCGCAAGCAGCGCCAGGATGTGCCCGAGGGCAGCTATCATCGTGCGGAGCGCTGCTACGGCGTCTTCACCCGCAGCTTTTCGCTGCCCAACACCATCGACGCCGGCAAGATCCAGGCCGGCTACAATAGCGGCGTGCTGCGGCTGACGATGGCCAAGCGCGAAGAATCCAAGCCGCGCCAGATCAAAGTCCAGATCGGAAGATAGGCTGTGGGCTGTAGGCCGTGGGCTGTAGACTGTGGGCTAGAGGCTGGGGTTCGCGGGCCATGTAACCCGCGGCCCACGGGCCGCAGTCGCAGGGAACTGACAACTGAAAACTGAGCACTGACGACTATGTTGAGAATGGATCGCTTCACGGTCAAGGCGCAGGAAGCCATGGCCCGGGCGCAGGCCGAGGCGCAGAAGCGCGACCACCAGCAACTGATGCCGCTGCACCTGTTGTTGGCGCTGGTGGCGCAACCCGACGGCGTGGTGCAGCCGGTGGTGCAGAAGCTGGGCGCCTCGCCCGACACGCTGCTGACCGACATCGAGCGCGCGCTGCAATCCCTGCCGCAGGTCCAGGGCGCCGGCCAACTCTATCTGTCGCCGCAGCTTGGCCAGGTCCTGGAAGCGGCGGAGAAGGAAACGGAGCGGTTCAAGGACGAGTACATTTCGACCGAGCACCTGCTGCTGGCCATCGCCGATCTGAAAGGCGATCCCGCGCAGATGGCCCTGTCGGCCAACGGCGTGCATCACGAGGCCATCCTGAAGGCGCTGGCCGGCGTCCGCGGCAGCCAGCGCATCACCTCCCAGACGCCGGAATCCACCTACCAGGCCCTGGAACGCTACGCGCGCGACCTGACGGAGTTGGCGCGCAAGGGCAAGCTCGACCCGGTAATCGGGCGCGACGAAGAGATCCGGCGGGTCATCCAGGTCCTCTCGCGGCGCACCAAGAACAACCCCGTGCTGATTGGCGAACCGGGCGTGGGCAAGACCGCCATTGTCGAGGGGCTGGCCCAGCGGATCGTCTCCGGCGATGTTCCGGAAAGCCTGAAGTCCAAGCGCCTGGTGGCGCTGGACCTGGCCTCGATGGTGGCCGGCGCCAAGTTCCGCGGCGAGTTCGAGGAGCGGCTGAAGGCCCTGCTCAAGGAAATCCAGGATTCCCAGGGCCAGATCGTGCTGTTCATCGACGAGCTGCACACCCTGGTGGGGGCGGGCGCGGCCGAGGGGGCCATCGACGCCTCCAACATGCTGAAGCCCGCCCTGGCGCGCGGCGAGCTGCGCGCCATCGGCGCCACCACCCTGAACGAATACCGCAAGTACATCGAGAAGGATCCGGCGCTGGAACGCCGCTTCCAGATCGTTTTAGTCGGCGAGCCCAGCGTCGAGGACGCCATCGGCATCCTGCGCGGGTTGAAGGAGCGCTACGAGACCCACCACCACGTGCGCATCCAGGATGCGGCGCTGGTGGCCGCCGCCGTGCTCTCCCATCGTTATATCAGCGACCGCTTCCTGCCCGACAAGGCCGTCGATCTGATCGACGAGGCGGCCGCCTCGCTGAAGATGCAGATCGACTCGGTCCCCGTGGAGATCGACCAGATCCAGCGGCGCATCACCCAGCTCGAGATCGAGCGCCAGGCGCTGATGAAAGAGAAAGACGCCGCGTCGCGCGAGCGGCTCCGCGCCGTCGAGGACGATCTGGGCCGCCTGCGCGGCGAGCTGGCGCGCCTGCGCGAGCGCTGGGAGGAGGAAAAAAAGGTCATCGGGCGAGTGGCCGAGCTAAAGGAGCGGATCGAGAAGCTCAGGATGGAAGAGGAGCAGGCCACCCGCGACGGCGACCTCACGCGCGCCGCCGAAATCCGCTATGGCCGGTTGAACCAGCTCGAACGCCAACTGGGGGAGGCCGACAAGACCACCGAGGAATACAAGGCCAACCGCATGCTCAAGGACGAGGTGGACGAGGAGGACATCGCCCGCATCGTCTCCAAGTGGACCGGCATCCCGGTGTCGCGGATGCTGGAGGGCGAGATTCAGAAGCTGGTGCACATGGAGGAGCGCCTGCGCCTGCGGGTGATTGGGCAGGAGGAAGCGTTGGCGCGGGTCGCCAACGCCGTGCGCCGCAACCGCGCCGGCCTCTCCGACCCCCGCCGCCCCATCGGCTCGTTCCTGTTCCTCGGCCCCACCGGCGTGGGCAAGACCGAGCTGGCCCGGGCCCTGGCCGAGTTCCTCTTCGACGACGAGAAGGCCATGGCCCGCCTGGACATGAGCGAGTACATGGAGAAGCATTCGGTGGCGCGAATGATCGGCGCGCCGCCGGGCTACGTCGGCTACGAGGAAGGCGGCCAGTTGACCGAGCACGTGCGCCGCCGCCCCTACTCCGTGGTGCTGTTCGACGAGATCGAGAAGGCGCACCCGGACGTCTTCAACGCCCTGCTGCAGATCCTGGACGACGGCCGCCTGACCGACGGCAAGGGCCGCACCGTCGATTTCCGGAACACGGTCATCGTCATGACCAGCAACGTCGGCTCGGCCTGGATCCGCGACGCCCAGATCGGCTTCCAGGCGGCCAGCCGCCGAGAGCGCGAGCGGGTGGAGGCCGACCTGAAGCGCCGCATCGAGGAAACCCTGCACTCCACCTTCCGCCCCGAATTCCTCAACCGCGTTGACGAGGCGATCATCTTCCGGGCCCTGGGCGAGAAGGAGATCGAGCAGATTATCGAGATCCAGTTGCGGGGCCTGCGCCAGTTGCTGGCCGACCGCAAGATCGAGCTGGAGCTGACGGACGCGGCCCGGCGGCTGCTGTTCCAGCAGGGCTACGACCCGCAGTTTGGCGCGCGCCCCTTGCGCCGCGCTATCCAGCGGCTGATCCAGGACCCGCTGGCGCTCAAGCTGCTGGAAGGCGCGGTACAGCCGGGCGACCGGGTCAAGGTCGATGCCACGCCCTCCGGCGAAGTGACCTTTGAGCGCCGGCCAAGGCCGGAGCTGGTGCCCGCCGCTTAGGGAATGATTCACCACGGATGAACACGGATGGGAGGGGAACGCCGATGAACACAGATTTCAGGTGAGTGCCATCCCTTGCGCCCTGGCGGGGCTGATTGTGGGTCACACTGACTCTATGTTGGCTGCGCTGTCCAGGGTCGCCGGCGGGACGCGAGCGGCACAACGGCCCGAATGGCACTTTTTCAGCCGGTCAGAGACTTAGGCCGCTGCTAGATCGTGGGCCAGTTGTTCTGCCGTATCTTCTGGCGAGTCTCTCAGAAGATAACGCCGAGACCGCAGTTCAAATGGAAGCTTCGAGGTATCCACTTCGCGCGGCACGATTGCTACAACGCGTTTACCCATCCCAATGGCAGCGCCGAGTTCGAAGAAGAGATTGGGCTTGAGAGAAGATCCTGGATCAATCAGCGTCACCAAGACATCACTCTCACGAAGGCCCGCTTCTAGCGCTTCCCGAAGCGGATCTCCGGCGGCGATCTGAAACTGGTCTAGCCAGACGCGTATGCCACGTTGCTTGAGCGCTTCAGCAAACGATCGCGCCCAGTCGGCATCGCTTCCTGTATACGAAATAAACACCTGCGGGGTCGTCATTGTGGATCTCCCATGCCTTGCCGTTCGGCTCTCCGCCGAAGTTGCCCTAAGTACTCTTCGATGTCATTCAACTGGAGGAGGTCGCGTTTCTTGAGCAAAACTGGCACTCCTGGGCGACTTTGCAGCTCGTTTGGTGTAATACCGAGCAGCAGCGCAACGATTGGGATTCGCCGGCCCCAGGCCGCCCCAAGCTCGATCCACACATATGGACGTTGTAACGCCCAAGGGGTGAGTAGCACCACCAACTCGTGGGCCCGCTCCAGGAATTTGCGAATATCCTCCTCGAAATCAGCGCCAGCGTCAATCTCCGCCTCATCCAGAAACGGCTTGGCGCCGCATCCCTCGATTTCCCGAGCAATCTGCTTTGCGACCCAGGTGTCCTCGCCACTGTGACTCACGAACACCAGGCGCTCTGGCGCTTCGGCATTTCGCTGAGGCATCGCATCTATTCTACAGCCGCTCGACATTCCAACCGAGGGAAAACCGTCAAGACGAAGGCGCGTTCACATCCCTGTCAGTTCTCTCAAAGCGCCAGGACAACATTCAATCGGCGCGGCCAGACAGAACGGAAACGCGTCGCCCAGCGCGATCCGTGGCGAATTGAACCTGAATGACGGCTGCCACGTATAATAGTGTAGGGATCACATGAACACCTTCAAGACCGCGTTTTTACTCACCGCCCTGACGCTCCTGTTCCTTCTCATCGGCGGAGCTGTCGGTGGGCAGAACGGCATGTTCGTCGCCCTGGCGTTCGCCGGGGTGATGAACTTCGTCTCCTATTTCTGGTCGGACAAGATCGTGCTGGCCATGTACCGCGCGCAGCGGTTGACCCCGGACGCAAACCCGGAGATTTACCGGCGTGTGGCGCCTATCGTCGAGCGGCTGGTGATGCGGCGCAACATGCCCATGCCGCGCCTGTACCTGATCCCTGCCGACACGCCGAACGCGTTTGCCACCGGCCGCAGTCCGAAGCACGCGGCGGTAGCGGTGACCGCCGGCATCCTGCAGATCCTGAGCGATTCCGAGCTGGAGGGTGTGCTGGGCCACGAACTCGGCCATGTCCTGAACCGCGACATTCTCATCAGTTCGGTGGCGGCCATGATCGCCGGCGCCATCACGGTGCTGGCCCGCATGGGCGAGTTCGCGATGATCTTCGGCGGCTATGGGCGCGACCGTGACGACGACCGTGGCGGCGGGCTCGGCGGCCTGTTGATGCTCATCGTCGCGCCCATCGCCGCGCTGCTGATCCAGGCGGCCATATCGCGCTCCCGCGAGTACGCCGCCGACGCCACCGGCGCCGACATGACCGGCAACCCATATGGCCTAGCCACCGCGCTGGAGAAACTGGAGACCTGGAACAAGCGGCTGCCCATGAACGCCTCGCCGGCCACCTCGCACCTGTTCATCGTGAAGCCCTTCTCCGGCGGCGGCATTATGGAACTGTTCAGCACCCATCCGCCCATCGACAAGCGCATCGCCCGCCTGCTCGGCCGGTCGTAGCACGCGATCAAACGGCGCCGCGAGCGTAAGCGAGCGGTTGCCAGGCGCGCCCGGGCCAAGCCCATCCTGGACTGACTCGTTGCACCAAGTTAATATCGGCAGACGCCCGAACCCTTCCATTGGCCCGCCGAATACAATAGGATTCCACTTGCACACGGAGGTGTGATATGCAGCAGAAAGACATCAGCCGGCGGGATTTTATCCAGGGGACGGCGCGCGCGGGGCTGGCCGCCGCGGCTGCGCCGCTGGTCTCCAACCGCATTCTGGGGGCCAACGACCGCGTCGTCATGGCCATCATTGGCGCGGGCGGGATGGGCCGCGGCCATATGCGCTACTTCCAGAAGGAAGGCTGCGAGTGGGCTGCCGTCTGCGACGTCTACGAGCCGAATCGCCTGGAGGGCCTGAAGATCGCCGGCCCGCAGGCCAAGGGCTACAACGATTACCGCGAGGTGCTGGACCGCAAGGACATCGACGCCGTTCTGATCGCCACGCCCGAGCACTGGCACCATCGCCACTTGATCGACAGCGTGCGGGCCGGCAAGGACGCCTATTGCGAAAAGCCCATGTCCTGGTCCATCGAGCAGGGCGCGGAGATGATCAAGGAAGTGCGCAAGAGCGACCGCGTCGTGCAGATCGGCATGCAGCGCCGCAGCGCGCCGGCCATCATCGAGATCAAGAAGCTCATTGACGATGGGACGATCGGCGAAATCAACCTGGTGCGGGCCGAGTGGTGGTGGAACCTGGGCCCGGTGAACCGCCAGGTGAAAGTGGAAGCCGACAGGCTCGACTGGAAGCGTTTCGTCGGCCCCGCGCCGCACAAGCATGAGTTCGACCCGGTCAAGTACCGCTATTGGCGCTATTTCTGGGATTTCTCGGGCGGCAACATGACCGACCAGGGCACCCACCTGATCGACGTGATCCAATGGTGCATGAACGTGGACCGGCCCCTCTCCGCGCTCTCTTACGGCAGCGTCTACAAACTGCAGCCGGCCGAGACGCCCGACACCTTCTGCGCCATCTTCGAGTACCCGAAATTCACCGCCACCTGGACGCTCACTTACACCAGCAGCTTCCAGAAGGGCTGGGCGCTGATCTTCCAGGGGCAGAAGGGCACCATCGAGCTGAGCGAGGAAGGCTACAAAGTCTATCCCGAGCCCTGGAACGAAAAGAAGAACTACTGCCGCTGGGAGGTGCCGGCCGGCGTGAAGGAGACCCTGCCGGGCAACGTCACCAACAAGGACCCGCACGTGAAGAACTTCCTGGAGTGCGTGAAGTCGCGCCGGCAGCCCAACGCCACGGTGGAAATCGGCCACCAGGCCGTGCGCACGCTGCATCTGGCCAACATCGCGCACCACAAGAAGACGCGCGCCGCGCTGGCCGCGGACGGTGTCACGGTCCGCGCCTGAGCGTTTCCGGCGCCAGGCGAGACTCGACATGAGAGGCTGTCTGGGCGCCCTTGTGTCGCTGGCCACCAGGCCAGGGAAGCGTCCTCTTGTGTCAATCAGTTATTCTTGCAGCAGGTCCAGGAACTGCTGGTTGGAAAGACCGGCTTGGCGGATGATGCTTTTGACCACGTGTTTCGGTAAATCGAACCGCTCGTGGCACGGGACCGTAATACGCCCGGGTTTGCTGCGATGTTTGAGCTGAATGTGGGATCCCACCTGCTCGTGAATGTAGAACCCGGCTTTTTGAAGAGCGCGCACCACTTGGCGCGGCTTCAAGCTGCCTAGTTTGGGTGGCATCGCTCAGACGCTGACTCTTAGTTCTTCGCGAATCGGCGGGCGATCCGAAAACGGGTCCTCTGGAATCTCCTCGCCGTCCCTCATGAGACCGCGAAGATGGCAAGCAATAGCATCCCGCGCCATTTCCCGTGCCTCGTCGAGTGTGCGGCCATAGGTAACGATGCCGGACAACGCCGGAACAATAACCTGATAACCGCCTTCCGCCAGTTGTTCATAGATCACGTTATAGCCGTATTCAGCCATAGAATGCTGCCCCGGTCTCACCCTGAATATAGCACCAGTGCCTCTGGCTGATCGTTATATTTGCCCGGCGCACGAAGGGTCATCAATCAACCGGCGTGCCTTGCGGAAAACCGCGTCCAGCATACGCGGCGTCAGCTTGCCGGTGAAGGTGTTCTGCTGGCTGGGGTGATAGGAGGCCAGCAGCGCCGGCAGCGGGGGCGGGAGGTGATAACAGGCGCCGTGACCAAACTTGTACGACACGCGCGCCGGCAGCTTCCCCTGGCGCTTCAGCACCGCCAGGTAGGCATCAAAGGCGAATTTCCCCAGCGCCACGGCCGCCTTGACGTTGGCCAGCAGTTCCAATTCGCGCTCCAGGTGGGGCCGGCAATTGGCCTGCTCCACGGGGGCCGGTTTGTTGGCAGGGGGGCAGCAGCGAACAGCCGCGGTGACGTAGGCATCGCGCAAAGCCAGTCCGTTGCCGCGGCTGGCCGATGTCGGCTGGTTGGCGAAGCCGGCGCGGTGCAGCGCGGAAAAAAGAAAATCGCCCGAGCGGTCGCCCGTGAACATGCGCCCAGTGCGGTTGCCGCCGTGCGCGGCGGGCGCCAGCCCCAGGATCAGCAGCCGCGCCCGCGGATCGCCGAACGAGGGCAGCGGGCGTCCCCAGTATTCATCATGGCGGAATGCGAATCGCTTCTCGCGCGCCACCCGCTCCCGATATGCAACCAGGCGGGCGCACCTGCGGCAGGCAATGACCTGCTCCTGCAGAATCCGAAGGGCAGTCTCAGGTTCCAAGTCAGTTCTAAACTTTAAACTTGAAACTTGAAACTTGAAACTATTTCTTGAAAAGGCTGTCGAAAGCGGCGCGGGCGTCGGCCGGGCGCGCGCCCGACGAGGTGTCCCGCTCCACGGTGGTGCGCGCCTTGTAGAAGGCGCAGTCGTTGCGGGCATCCTTGCGGGCAATCCGCTCTGGTATCGGCTGGGCACATTCAAAGCGGCTGCCGGTATCGAAGTAGAGGCATTGCTTGCAACTGTGCAATTCGAACCGGCAGCGGGGGCATTGCCCGCTGGTGTCGGCGCCGGGCAGCAGTATGCCGCCGCAACCGGCGCAGCGCAACACCGTGCGCCGCCCGGGCATCGCCAACTGCCGGGGCCCGCCCAGGTCCTCGCGGGGTGGCCGCTTTTCGCGGGGCGCTTCACGATCCGAGTCCTGGTAGCCTCTCTGCCTGTATTTCATGTTGACAGACCTCCCCGTCTCACCGCGGTCGCCTCGCACACAGGCCGTAAAACAGCGCCAAAAAGCGACGACAGTCAGCTTAAAATGCCGAACAACTGAGTGAATCCACGCAGTGCGCCACACCCTCTCGCTTTGTACTACTTCATCATCAACCAGTTACGCTGTGGCGATCCGTTTGCATTGCCCAAGGATGGTTTACTGTCGGCTCGCAACGAGCCGGCCGTGAACGGGTTCCTGACGGCTCCGGCCCTCAGGACGCCGTTCAGTCCGCCCTCCAAGGGTGGACCGCGAAGCCCCGGGAGCCCAGGCCCGGGGCTTCTTTTATTTTCTGGCCCCTCCGCACGCTCTGGCAATTTCGCAGTGGCTAATACACCGTTGCCGGCATCTTGTCCGGCGCTGCCTCGCGGATGCCGCTCAGCATCTGCCGGGCGCCCGCCTGCATCAACCCCAGGTCGCTGCTGGCCTGGAACAACTGAAATCCCTGGGCGATCAACTTCTTGATGTCAGCCGGATTGCCCGACGGGTACCCGAGCGGGATCCCGCGCTTCTTTGCCGCCGCCACGATCTTGGCGATCGCGTCCTGCACGGCCGGATGGTTGAGCTGCCCGCTGACGCCCAGCGAAAACGAAAGGTCATTGGCGCCGATGAAAAGGACGTCAATTCCGGGCACCGCGGCTATCTCGTCGATGCGATCCACCGCTTCCTTCTGCTCGATGATGGTTACGACCACAATGTTCTCGTTGGCCCACCGCACGTACTCGCCGGACGACATCCCCCAGCGCGAGGCGGCAAGTCCCGGGGCAAATCCCCGTATGCCCGCCGGCGGATACTTGCAGGAAGCGACGGCCTGACGGGCAAGTTCGGGGCTGGCCGTAAACGGGAAGATAACGCCCAGCGCGCCGATATCCATGGCCCGCTTGGCCATCCACGGCTCGTTGACCGGGACGCGAACAAACGGCACCGCCTTCAGGCCGCGCGTGGCCAGGATCATGTTCCGCACAGACTCCAGCGTGACTGGGCTGTGCTCCATCTCAATCCACAGAAAATCGAAGCCCAGGGCGGCGGCGCTGGCGGCCACGTCGGCGCTGGCCGTGGTGATGGTCGTGGCGACCACCACCTTGCCGTCCCGGAGGGCTTTCTTGACGGGATTTTGCCAGGATGCGCTCTGATCGGGCGCCGCTGCTTTCGCCCCCGTGGAAGCCACCTGGGCCGGCAGCCAAACCGTGCCCCCAACTAAACACACTACGATCAGCGGTGCAAGAAGGCAATAAGGCGTCATACGTCTCCCGGAGCAGGCGCCAGGCCCCAGGGGATGCGCGGTTGTCGCTGACACCTGCCGAAGGCCGCTATTATCCGCTCAGAGCCGCCGGGAACCAAGCTTTTTGTGCCCTGTTCATTCCTTCCGCGGCTTTGACCTGGCGGCGCGGCGTTCCCGCACCCAGCCTTCCTTGTTCACCTGGCGGCCCCGCGCGATGCCCAGCGAATCCTCGGGAACATCCTCGGTGATCACCGAGCCGGCAGCCACGTAAGCGTTGCGGCCCAGACGCAGCGGGGCCACCAGCGAACTGTTGGTCCCTACAAACACGCCGTCCTCGATGAAGGTCGGGTTTTTTCTCTCGCCGTCATAGTTGCAGGTGATGGTGCCCGCGCCGATGTTGACGTTCTCGCCAATGGTGGCATCGCCGAGGTAAGCCAGGTGCTGGGCCTTGCTCTTGCGGCCCAGCCGCGTCTTCTTGGTTTCGACGAAGTTGCCGATCCTGGCCTGCGGCCCCAGTTCGCTGCCTTCGCGCAAGCGGGCAAAAGGTCCAATGGAGGCGCCGGCCCCGATGCGGGACCTGTCCACCCAACAGCATTCGTTCACCACCGCGCCTTCCTCCAGCACCGAATCGGCAATGGTCGAGAAGGGGCGAACCACGCAATTTTCCGCGATGCGCGTGCGGCCGTAGATCGCCACGCAGGGACCGATCACCGCATCGCGGCCGATCTCCACATCCGGGTCGATCACGCAGGTCTCCGGCCGGTAGATGGTCACGCCGCAGAGCATCAGCTCGCGCGCCTTCCGGTCGCGCAAACGCCCGTCCATCTCCGCCAGTTCCACGCGGTCGTTCACGCCGAGCGTTTCTTCGGGGCCGCCCATCTGAATGGCCTCTACCCTTTCGCCGGCCTTCAGCAGCAGCGCCGGAACGTCGGTCAGGTAGTATTCACCGGCCTTGTTGTCGTTGCGGATCCTGTCGATCTGGGTGAACAGGGCGGCGGTACGGAAGCAGTAGACGCCGGTATTGATCTCGCGGATAGCCAATTGCTCCGGCGTGCATGACTTGTGCTCGACGATGTCGGCAAAGCGCCCATCGGAATCGCGCACGATGCGGCCGTACCGGGCGGGATCGTCCAGCACGACGCCGAGGATGGTGGCCGCAGCGCCGCTCTGCGCATGATGCTCCGCCAATTGCCGCAGCGTGGAAGCACGCAGTAAGGGAGTGTTGTCGCCGTAGAAGACAAGCAGGTGCTCTGCGGCGCCCTGCAGTTGCTCGCGCCCTGCCTGGATGGCATGGCCGGTGCCCAGTTGCTCCCGCTGGTAGATGAAACGCACGCCAAACGGTTCCAGCACCTGGCGGACGGCCTCGGCTTGATGGCCGATCACAACGAACACCCGCTCGGCCGGAGCCACTTCCAGCGCCGTGCGGACCGCGTGTTCAGCCAGCGTCCGGCCTCCGGCGCGGTGCAGCACCTTGGCGATATTCGATTTCAGCCGCGTGCCCAAGCCTGCGGCCAGTATGGCGATAGCAAAATCACTCATAGGTGTGAGGTGTCAGGTGAAGCCGCGCTGACACCTGCGGTGCCCATGGTACCGCTTCCATAAGGCAGGGGAAATGGTACCGGAATTCAGTAACGAGCACGTTGGGTACCAGACTGGTAAACAGAGAGCCGGAAGGTCCCGTCCCTCCAACCATAGCGGCGCAGCGCAACGCATCAAACCGGGATGACGAGGCGGGCATTTCCTGATGTTAGCGCAGGGGCGGCGTTTGCGCACTTCACCGCTGCCAACGTCGCGGCCGCCACTGCTTTGCTACCAGCCAGGCGGCCGTTGGGGCGCGGTCAACTGCCGTTCTTCTCCGGATACGCCAGTTCGGCAAAGCGCGGATCTTCAGTCAAGGCGGTGAAATCCCGGTCGTTGCGCGCCAGGTATCGATTGCGCGGCTGCAAATCGATCGCCGTCTTGAGGTTGTCCAAGGCGTTTTCTACGTCGCCCTTCAGCGACTGAACAGCGGCCAGCGCGTAATACGCGTAGTCGGCGCGCGGCGTCAATTTCAACGTCCGGTTGAGGTGCTGCTCGGCATCCTCGAGGTTGCCGGAGTTGATGAGCGCCACCGCCATGTTGTAATGGTCCTCCGGGGTGCGAATCGGCACAGCCTGCCGCTCCAGGCGCTGCCTGCAAGTGTTCAGATGCACCCGGGCGCGATCCACCAACTCCGGCGGAGCCGCCGCCATCACCTTCTCGAACAAGACCTTGGCCTTCTCAAACTTCTGCTGCTGGAGAAGCCGGACCGCTGCTTCATACTTTTCCACCACAAGGGCAAGCCTGTGGTCCACGGGTGGCCTGGAAACGGTTCCGGGGCGGGTACGCCCTGCAGCCGCTGGCGCCCTATTGCGCCGGACGCCAGACATCTTCTTTTTTTTCAGCGTCTTAGCGCCCATCGCAGCAGGCTTCCGCTTGGCCTGCTTCTTCATCTTCTTCGTGCCTCCCGGCATGATTCTCATCTGTCTGGGCCAAGATTCTCAGGCAAAGCCGCAGTACAATATCTCAGAGTTTACCAGTTTTCAACAGGAAACGCAACCGGCCCAACCGGCTGACGGCTGGCGGCCGACGGCTGACGGGAACCCCCGGTCGACACCCTCAGCCTTCGGCCGAAAAAAACGCCCGCTGAGGTAAAGCGTTGCAATAGCTCGCCCGTCGTGGTATACGTTACCTTTGCTTGGCACATTGACTGGGGATTTCCCTTATTTATCAACGGGATGAACGCCTGGTCAAGCTGGGGAGTGCGGTTTGAGCTTCATTAACTTTGCCGCCCGCGAGATCAATTGCAAGCTGGTTTACTACGGCGCCGGTTTGGGTGGGAAGACCACGAACCTGCAGGTGATCTTCGATAATGCACCAAACAAAGGCAAGATGATCTCGCTGGCCACCGAGAGTGATCGCACCCTGTTCTTCGATTTCCTTCCTCTGGATCTCGGCACCGTTCGCGGTTTCAAGACACGATTCCATCTCTACACCGTGCCCGGCCAGGTCTTCTACGACGCGAGCCGCAAGCTGATCCTGCGCGGCGTCGATGGCGTTGTCTTTGTGGCCGATTCGCAGGAAGAGCGCATGGACGCCAACCTGGAAGCGCTCGACAACCTGATGGACAACCTGAAGGAGCACGGCTACGACTTCACGAAGGTTCCCTACGTGCTCCAGATGAACAAGCGCGATCTGCCGAGCGCGCTGCCCATGGATGTTCTCACCAAGGAGCTGGTTCGCAAGGGCGAACCTGTTTTCGAAGCGATTGCCTACAAGAACGTCGGCGTGTTCGAGACCCTGAAGGAAGTGGCCCGCCTGGTCCTGGGCGAGCTCCGCAAAGCCTGATCGATCGGCCGGCGGCGGACGAGAAGCCGAGAGCCGCACGTAAGCACCCCGAAACTGCTGCGGCCGGCGGTGTCCGCAGATGCGTCAGCGGCACTACCGCAATGTGATGCCCTCGCGAATCTGCTTGAGGACGGCGTTCACCTTAGCTACGGCGTCGTCGGATGGGGGCTTTTCACCGCCGAGTTCGATGCGCACGCGGAACTTGAGGTCGTGGCCGATCGAGGCTGTCATCAATTCACTCACGTTATCCGCAAGGTCCTGGATTTCGCTCGAGCTGAATTCCGC